>OGLQ01000317.1_pt1 | contig 43931 bp, 37 predicted proteins | sample 1572941 | NCBI WGS metagenome assembly OGLQ01 (sample SAMEA2581891, study PRJEB24529) | metagenome | biome: Human gut stool | place: China | collected 2011
ATGTGCATTCTTCAGCTGGTCTTAAATTTAATTTCATTTTTTAGATACCTCCAAATAAATTTTTACATAATCATATTAACATATAATTTAGATTTAATCTATATATTTAAGTAAAGTTTTGTATAAAGCTGTCAATTTTCCACTGATTAAAAAGAATATTGGTAAGTTACATTATATATAAATTGAAATATAATGTATTATGTAAGATGTAATGCAATTTATAAAAAGTGAAATGTTAAAAAAATATACATAATTATTGAAAATAGAACTTTTTGCTTATTGAAAATATTGTGGAGATATTGTAAAATATTTCTAAAATAGTATACCAATGAATAATATTTATGAAATGAGGCATATATATGAGCAATATCAAGAAGTTAAGAAAACTCAAAATCCAATGGAAAATATTGCTTTCAGCAATGCTTGTTATATTCGTATTTGGCGGATATATGGTATTTGCTAAAGCTGATTCCAGTGTCACTGTATCAGTGACAACGACAGCAACAATTGTTAATCAGGGCACAGAGTCGAACAGCATCGTGGCAACTATGTCGGGAAGAGATGAGAATAATGTCAGTCAGGATTCACCGGATAATTATAAGCCGGCAGTAAGAAATCTTAAATGGACAGTATCCAACTCTGATATTATTAAATTTGTCGTAAGTGATAGTGCGGGAACTAAATATGCAGACACAGCAGAAGGCACTGCCAATCCTACAATATATGGTAATAGAGCAGGTAAGGCAACAATTACGGCTACATATTATACTAAGGCTTACGGACCAGACGGTAGCATTACTTATGAAGAAGAGCTTGGAAATGACTCTGTAGATATCATCGTTCCTTTAAAGATTAACAGCTTTAAGGCATACAGAAATGGTGTAGAGCTTACAAAAGAAGAAATGCTTTGTTATCAGGTAGGAGATATTATTGAGATAACATCTAATGCCAATGATAATAATAAAATATTTGTTGAAACAGACAATGATAAGACAGGAAGTCTTTCTAAAGATGGTATTGTAGAGAAAGTATCATCTTCAGGTGCTAAAGTAACACTTAAGATTGTCGGTGGTGGTAGAACTAATCTTAAAGTAAGAACAGCAGATGGTGATGGTATCAATTCTCTTACAGCAACATACCAGATAACATCAAAGGTTGAATACACTGATGGAGTTGCTAACTCAGAAGGACATTCTATTCAGAAGCTTTCTGATGGTACAAGATTTATTACATTATCAGATAAAGATTTTGAAGACTTTAAAGAAGAAGCAATTCCTTCTAATATTAAGTATCCAGCAACAGCAGGTGTTACATATGTATCATCAGATACAGACGTAATTACATATAAGGCTGGCAGCGTAAAAGGTGTTAACGCAGGTGTAGCCCAGGCAACAGCAGGTGTTGCAAGTATTGATGTACAGGGTAACATAGGCTGGGCGACCAAAGATGTAGTTAATGTTGTTGTACCATTTAAGAAGCTTGGCAATGATGTAAGCAATATGAATGTGGGTGACTCAATACAGCTTAAGACTTCTGCTAAATCAACAGAGGTTACCTGGTCAACATCTGATAACAGCGTACTTCAGGTTGATGCAACAACAGGTCTTGTTACAGCAATGGGAGCTGGTAAAGCTACTATATATGCAACAAGAGTTGAAGATGAACTTTCAACAAAGTACAAGCTTAATAATCAGCTTTCTTATGAGATTACAGTTATCGATGGATTTGGCTTAAGCCTTACATCAATGAGTGTTAATATAGGTGATACACAGAACCTTGTGGCACTTGTAACTAATAATCCTAGCAAGGATGATATTACATTTACAGTAGAGAATCAGCCAGATGCAGCAGGAGTTGTTCCAACTGAGACTTTAATTAATGTAGTTCAGTCAGAAGACGGGAGAACATTCAAGGTAACAGGTATTGCATCAGGTATAGCACATATTAAGGTGACACAGAATGTTAATGGCGTTATTAAGAAAGCAACCTGTGTTGTATATGTTACAACACCAGTGGGTGAGATTACTATTAATCCTTCATCACTTACAGTAGACAGAGGTTCATCTGATACTGTACAGCTTATATTTAACCCATCAGCACCAACTAATAATAAAGTATTATGGTCATCATCTAATACAGATGTTGCAACAGTAGAAGGTGACAGCTATACAGCTACAATTACTGGTGTATCTGGTGGTACAGCAACAATTACGGTCATAACAGAAGACGGACTTAAAGTAGCAACTTGTGATGTATATGTAAGAGAACCTGTAACAGGTCTTGTACTTAATGCAACAACAGTTGAATCATCGATGGCAGTTGGTCAGTATCAGCTCGTTGCAACTGTTCTTCCAGCAGGCGAAGGTGTTGACCGTGCTGTAACATGGACATCATCAGATCCATCAGTTGCAACAGTAGATGAGAATGGTCTTGTTAAGTATGTTAAGCCAGGATATTGTACAATCGTATGTAAGACAACAGACGGAGCATATATAGCTACTTGTAACTTTATCATAAGCATACCAGTAGAGCAGATTAAGCTTGATTATACTGATGAGATAATGTCAATAGGCAGTACATTAAGAATTACAGCAGAGGTTCTTCCGGTAACAGCTACTAATAGAACAGTAGTATGGGAATCTTCTAATACTAATGTGTGTATCGTAGATTCTAATGGTCTTGTAGAAGCAGTTGGAACAGGAAGTTGTACAATCCTTTGTAAGTCATTGGATGGTAACTACACAGCAATGTGTAATATATATGTTAAACAGCCTGTAACACAGGTTATACTTAATACAACAGATATAACTGTAAGACAGGGTCAGGTATTCTGGCTTAATGCTACTTGTCTTCCAGAGAATGCAGATAATAAGATTATCAGCTGGGAAAGCCGTGATGAGAGCGTGTGTACAGTTGAGAGCGATGGTAAGGTTACAGCAGTAGGTGCTGGTACAACATCTATTATTGCAACCAATGTTGATACAGGACTTACAGCATATTGTGTTGTAACGGTTACACAGCCGGTAACAGGAATTTCGCTTAACTCAGATTATCAGGAATTATGGGTTGGAGCTAAATATGCAATCATACCGGTAGTTGAACCTTATGATGCTGAGAATAAGAATGTTACATATTTATCAAGTGATCCATCAGTAGCAACAGTAGATGAAAATGGTGTTGTTACAGCATTAAAGGGTGGAAGTTGTATAATTGAAGTGACAACCGAAGTTAATAAGTTAACGGCGGCGTGTACGATTGTAGTAAAAGAGTATGTATCATCAATAACTCTTAGTGAAACTGATAAATTTATGAATGTTGGTTCAACAGGAACGCTTGTTGCTTCTGTTGGAATGGATACAGCTACTAATAAGAATATAGTATGGTCATCTTCTAATTATGATATATGTTATGTAGATGGCAATGGTAACTTAAGTGCCAACTCAGTTGGTAATGCAGTTATTACAGCAACAGCGGCAGACGGAAGTGGTGTTAGTGCTTCTTGTATTGTAAAGGTTGTTGATCCTGTAATAGGAATTACAGTTGAACCAGATACAGTAAGGCTTCTTGTTGGTGATTCAGCTAAGGTTACAGCAGTCATAACACCAGACAGTGCAACTGTCAAAGATGTATCATGGACATCATCTAATGAAGCTATTGCAACAGTAGATGAGTCGGGAGAAATATTTGCCCTTAGTACTGGTAAATGTAAGATAACAGCTACATCACAAGACGGTAACGAAGTTAAGGGTGTATGCTGGGTATATGTAACACCAGTTGTTAACATATCATCATTAAGAATTAACTCTAAAGAAATATATATGCTTTCTGGACGAGCTAGACAGTTATCAGTAATTGTAAGACCTGTTAATAATACAGATTCTTATGAGTGGTATTCAACAGATACAGGAATTGTACAGGTAGACCAGAATGGTGTAATCACAACCGTTGGTCCTGGTACTGCAGATGTGTTTGTTATAAGCAATAACAGCAGTGTAGAAGCTTCATGTACGGTACATTCGCTTGCTATGAGTACATCACGAGTGAGATTGGAGCAGTACGATAGATTTAATCTAGATGTAATAGGTACAGAAGATGCTGTTACCTGGAGAAGTTCTAATCCAAGAGTATGTACGGTTTCATCATCAGGTGAAGTTATAGGTAGACGGGCAGGAACAGCTACAGTAACAGCTACAGTTCATAATAAGACACTTAGCTGTACAGTAACAGTTACTAACATCAGGTAATGCTGCTGGAAAATTTCAATTCTTGATATAAGCTTTAAAGATATTATAGAACTTAAAGATGGTTATGCCAGACATTCAAGTCTGGCATAACCATTCTTTATATAATATTTTGACTGTTATCAGAACATAATGGAACTGACTGTAATAATAAACGGCTTATAGAACAAAATAGACAATATAAAAAGAAACAGGCACTATAAGATTATTCTTATGGTGCCTGTTCTTTATTATTTAATATGAGGGGGAGATAGAAAGAATTAACTTTGCTATCTGATTATTAATATAACCTGTAATTGTGTGCAAAGTATGTCTTATTTATGAAAGAACGATAAAAAGAATTAACAAAATAAAAAAATAATATATATCAAATGGATAGCAGCTATAAAGTTCAAAAAGTTTAATTTGTTAATTTATTGATTATTGAGTATCAATATGTTAGAATTTATTCGTTAAAATACAAAGGCAGGGGAATAAGTATGAATAGCAATGACAAAGATGAGTTAGATGATGAGTTAATTAAATCAATGAAAAAGCTTGTTGAAGAAGAAACTAACGTTGCTAAAGCATTCATAGATACTCAGAATGAGTTATCAGATGAAGATGATGAGTTGGCTGATGAAACAATGGGTAAGACAAGAGTTATACCTAAGGTCACAGATGATATGCTTACTAAAGTAAGTGATGCTACAATTAATATCAGCGATTTGAATGCAGACAAAGAACTTCAATCCAATAAAGAACAGAATAATATAGATGATACCAGCAGAGTAAAAGAATACAACAAAGCCAGGGAGTCAGAGCCGATAAAAGATTATAATATGACCAAAGACTCTGAAAAGCCAAAAGAACACAATACAGTTAGAAATTCTGAAAAGATAAAAGAATATAATATGGCAGAACAGCAGGATAAGAGCTCTGATGCACATATGAATAATGGTAATAATGAGAAAGATGACAGCGTGCAGGAAAAGGATAAGAAGCCTATGGATGCTAAGAGGAAAAAGATGATTATAGCTGTTTCCTGTGTAGTAGCTGCTTTAGTAGTTATTATAGGTATAGTTGTCGGAGTTGTTCTTAATAATAAGAATAAGAATTCGTACCAATATAATTATGATAAAGGAATGAGTTCTTATCAGAACAAGGATTATGATAATGCTATTAAGTATCTTGCTAAAGCTTCCAAGTTATCTGAAGGCAAGAAAAATGTAGATTTAAAATATACATTGTATCAGTGTTATGCTGCAACAGATAATACAGATATGTCAATTGAAGTGTTAAAGGATATTTTATCATTTGATGAGAATAATGAGAAAGCTATAAAAGCATTAGCTTCAATATATAATACTAAGAAAGATGGAACAAGTCTTAATAAGCTTATTAAAGATTATAAGGATAAACAGGGTTACAAATATCTTACAGATTATGTTGTTGAAACTCCTAAGCCATCAGTTGAAGCTGGAAGCTATGATGATGTAATTAAGTTACAATTTACAGAGAACAGCAGTTCAACAATATATTACACAACAGATAAGACTGAGCCAGATAAGAAAAGTACGCATTACACAGGTACAGCAATAGAAATACAGAGTGGTACTACTATAATAAAGGCTATTGCTATTAATGATATAGGAGTGTGCAGTGAAGTAGTGGCTCTGGAGTATACAGTTGATTTTAAGAAGCCATCTGCACCAACAGTAAGTCCTGTATCTGGAACATATGAGGAAGGACAGACTGTGACAATAGATAATATTCCGGTTGGCAGTACAGCGTATTATACATTAGATGGTTCTACACCAACTAAGAATTCGGAGGAATATTCTGAACCATTTACAATTCCAACAGGTAATAATGTAATATCCGTTGTTATAATTGATTCGCATAACCAGTCAAGCAGTGTTGTTAAGCGTAACTATGTTGTCAACAAGGCTAAGACATATGTATATAATGAGGCACTTGAGATATTAAAAGGAAAGCTTATATCAAAGGGAGTGCTTAAGTCAGATGGAACTACAGCTGCTGATGGTTCTACAGTTACATTTGTATATCAGTCAAGGACAACTGTAGATGGAGTTGAGATGTTCGTTGTAAGATATGATGTGACATCTAAGACGGGTAAGACTTCTACAGCTGGTTATTATGGTGTCGCGACTAAGACAGGTGACTGCTATACAGTGACACAGAATGGCGGAGCATATAGTGCAGCCGCATATAATTAAGTTTTGATGTGTGATTAACACTTCAGATAATATATAACTGAAAGGGGTAATAAAATGTACAAGATTCTTAAGGCTGAAAAATTAGCAGAAAAGATTTTTCTTATGGATGTTGAAGCACCAAGAGTTGCTAAGCACTGTGAACCTGGCCAGTTCATAATTGTTAAAATGGATGAAAAAGGAGAGAGAATTCCTCTTACAATCTGTGATTATGACAGAGAAGCTGGAACAATAACAATTGTATTCCAGATAGTAGGAGCATCAACAGAAAAAATGTCTCACCTTAAAGCAGGCGATGCTTTTAGTGATTTCGTTGGTCCATTAGGATGCCCTTCAGAATTAATTCACGAGAATATTGAGGATTTAAAGAAGCAGAATATCGTATTTATAGCAGGTGGTGTAGGTACAGCACCAGTATATCCTCAGGTAAAATGGCTTCATGAGCATGGTGTAGATGTTGATGTTATCGTTGGAGCTAAGAACAAAGACCTTATCTTATTAGAAGAAGAGATGAAGGCAGTGGCAGGTAATCTTTATATAACAACTGATGATGGCAGCTATGTAAGAAAAGGTATGGGTACAGATGTACTTAAAGATCTTTATGCACAGGGTAAGAAGTATGACAAATGTATAGCGATTGGACCATTGATTATGATGAAATTCGTCTGTCTTTTAACTAAGGAATTAGGTATACCTACAGTTGTAAGTATGAACCCTATTATGGTTGATGGTACAGGTATGTGTGGTGCATGCAGACTTCAGGTTGGTGATGAGATTAAGTTCGCTTGTGTAGACGGACCGGAGTTCGATGGACATTTAGTAGACTTTGACCAGGCTATGAAACGTCAGCAGACATATAAGACAGAAGAGGGCAGAGCTATGCTTGCAGCCCTTGAAGGAGATACGCATCACGGTGGATGTGGACAGTGTAATTAATCAACAGAAAAGAGGTATATATAATGGATGTTATGAAGAAAGTTCCAGTAAGGGAACAGGCTCCAGATGTAAGGAATAAGAACTTTGATGAGGTATGCCTTGGATATAATGCAGAAGAGGCACAGGAAGAAGCAACACGTTGCCTTAATTGTAAGAATGCTAAATGTGTACAGGGATGTCCAGTATCAATCAATATTCCGGAATTCATACATAATGTAAAAGAAGGTAATTTTGAAGAAGCTTACAAGGTTATTGGAAAGTCATCTGCATTACCTGCTGTATGTGGCCGTGTATGTCCACAGGAAACACAGTGTGAAGGTCAGTGTATAAGAGGAATTAAGGGCGAAGCTATATCAATTGGTAAGCTTGAAAGATTCGTAGCTGACTGGGCTAGAGAGAACAATGTATCACCAGAGATGCCAACAGAGAAGAAGGGTAAGAAAGTGGCTGTTATCGGTTCAGGTCCTTCAGGACTTACTTGTGCCGGTGACCTTGCTAAGATGGGATATGATGTTACAATATTTGAAGCACTTCACGAAGCTGGTGGAGTATTAGTATATGGCATTCCAGAATTCCGTCTTCCAAAGAAGACAGTTGTTGCATCAGAGATTGAAAATGTTAAGAAGCTTGGTGTTAAGATTGAAACTAACGTAGTAATCGGTAAGTCAATGACAATTGACCAGCTTATTAATGAAGAAGGTTTTGATGCTGTATTTATCGGTTCAGGTGCTGGTCTTCCAAGATTTATGGGTATCCCAGGAGAAAATGCTAATGAAGTATTCTCAGCTAATGAATACCTTACAAGAAGCAATCTTATGAAAGCTTTCAGAGAGGATTATGATACACCAATAGCAAGATTTAAGAAGGTTGCTGTCGTTGGTGGTGGTAACGTTGCTATGGATGCCGCAAGAACAGCATTAAGACTTGGTGCTGAGGTACATATTGTATACAGAAGAAGTGAGGAAGAACTTCCTGCAAGAGCAGAAGAAGTACATCACGCTAAAGAAGAGGGGATTATATTTGACCTTCTTACTAACCCAACAGAAGTCCTTACAGATGATAAGGGTAATGTTACAGGTATTAAGTGTGTTAAGATGGAACTTGGCGAGCCAGATGCTTCTGGAAGAAGAAAGCCTGTTGAAGTCCCTGATTCAGAATTCGTAATGGATCTTGATGCAGTTATTATGTCACTTGGTACATCACCTAACCCACTTATCTCATCTACAACTAAGGGTCTTGAGATTAATAAGAGAAAATGTATTGTAGCAGAAGAAGCTAATGGACAGACATCTAAGGAAGGCGTATACGCTGGTGGTGATGCTGTTACAGGTGCTGCAACAGTTATTCTTGCTATGGGAGCTGGTAAAGCTGCTGCTAAGGGTATTGATGAGTACCTTTCAAAGTAAGTAATTATATTTACAATAATAGTAAAAAGCTGTTGATTTATTATCAGTGTTTAGATAATAAACCAACAGCTTTTGCTTATCTTATGTTATAGCCTGATTATAGCTGGGTAATATTTAGCATTGACAGGCTGCGTGATTTTATAGCAGACTGTATGGCTCTATGGAAGCCGATGCTTTTATAAAGCTGATTGTACGCTTTTTATAGAAGCCTGTATATTCTTTTTGTTTTTGTAAAGTTGATTTACATATTGAAAATGCTGTCAATGTATTTATCAGAGATAGTGTCACATAACCCTTCAGACGTGTCAGGGAACTGTTTCATAATAGCATTTTTGATGTAATCACTTCTGTTGAAATATTTCATTTCTTCTGCAATATCATTGTTGTAAGAACCTTCAATGTCTTCTTTGGTTACATTGTCATTAAGCCAGTTGATAATAGTGTCCGTTGCTTCATTTTCGATAGAGGCGTTTGACTTGATTTTCTTGGAATACTTTAATGACCAGAAACCTATTGCGATAAATCCAACAAATAAAAGACCAAGAACAACATTTACAAGTATGAAATTAGAACTACCTTTTGTTACAAACTTTAATATTCCGATGTCATTAAGAATAAGAATTATAATTCCAGCAGCACCGCATACAAAAAAAGTTATTGCAGACGACAAGTTATCTTTATATTTGTCATCTGTTGACTCATACAGATTGCCAGAGTGCTGTAAAAGCTCAATGCCTTCTTCTTTCTCGATAATATTTTTGGCTTCTTTTTCAGAAATGCCAGATTGCTTAGCTTCGTCAATGATGTGTTCATCAACTGTATTGTCTGACTGTGAATTTAAGCTGCTCACAATAATCTCCTTTCTATGCATATGAATAATATGTAATATGTAGCATTAAAATGCTTTGCGTAAATTAAACTATATATAATCAGTAAAATGTGGTACTATTACCAGATGTAAGCAGAATGAAAATGCTGTCTGCTTATTAAAATATATACGCTTAATTACTATTTGGTTAATTATAAAGTATAAATGTGAAAAATTAAAGAACATGGGCAGAAAATTTAAAAGATTGATAATTAAAAAGGAGGTTATAGAAGATGAGCAAGGCTCTTATTGTTACAGGTGGAAGTATTAATGTTGCGTGGGCGAAGGAATGGCTTGATAATCAGATATTTGATTATTGCATAGCGGCTGACAGCGGGCTTGAGTATGCTGATAAGCTTGGATTGAAGGTGGATTATCTGCTTGGAGATTACGATTCAGTAGATAAAGATGTGCTTGACACATATAAGAGTAATACTGAATTTGAGATATATCCTAAAGAAAAAGATTATACCGACACACATCTTGCGATTATGACAGCACTTAAAAAGGGTGCAACAGACATATATATACTTGGTGCGACAGGAACAAGAATGGATCACACAATTACCAATATAGGAAATATGAAGGTGGTGGCTGATTGTGGAAAGGACTGCCATATAGTTGATGAACACAATTATATATATCTTTTAAGTGAGGCTGATGGAATACATATAATTCGTAAAGACAGCCAGTATGGAAGATATGTGTCAATTATTCCTATGTCAGAAAATGTCAGTTTAAGCCTTGAGGGATTTAAATATACGCTTGATAATTATGAATTAAAGCAGGGATTAAGTATATGCCAGAGCAACGAAGTAGAAGATGAACAGGGAATAATTAAGGTTCATAAAGGACTTATTATAGTTCTTGAAACAAAAGATTAATAACATATATGTCCTATGTGCAAAATTAATGAAAAATGCGTATAAAATTAACAAAATAACGTGGAAAGCAACAACAAATCTCTTGTAATTTAACTTACATTGTTATAAAATAAACAATAGTTGTTTGCATTAAGCAATATATAACAAAGAGGAGGTCTCGGTGATGAGTAATACTACACAGGCTTTATCAAGAATCGAAGCAATTCTTGATGATAGCAGTTTTGTTGAAATCGGAGCGGCTGTTACAGCAAGAGCAACAGATTTTAACATGCAGGAAAAAAAGGCTCCATCTGATGGTGTAATCACAGGATATGGAGTTATTAATGGAAATCTTGTGTATGTGTATAGCCAGGATGCTGCTGTGTTAGGCGGAACAATTGGTGAGATGCATGCCAAGAAGATTGCTAATCTTTATGAGAAGGCAATGAAAATGGGAGCTCCTGTGATTGGTCTGATTGACTGCGCAGGTTTAAGACTTCAGGAAGCAACAGACGCCCTTGACGGCTTTGGACAGATTTATAAGAATATGTCATTAGCTTCTGGAATTGTTCCACAGATTACAGCCGTATACGGTGAATGTGGTGGAGGTCTTGCTGTTCTTGCAGAACTTTCAGATTTCGTATTTGTGGAAGAAAAGAAGGCTAAGTTATTTGTTAACAGTCCTAATGCATTAGATGGCAACTATGAATCTAAGCTTGATACATCAAGTGCAGAATTTATGGCTAAAGCAGGTGTTGCAGATTTCATTGGTGATGAAGAAACAATCGCTAATGGAGTAAGACAGCTTGTATCAATGCTTCCATCTAATAATGAGGAAGGTGCTGTATACACAGATAATCAGGACGACCTTAACAGAGTATGCGCTGATATGTCAGCAGAGATAGCTGATGCTGCACTTGCTCTTACAGATATTTCAGATGATGGATTATTTGTAGAAGTTAAGGCTGAATATGCTAAGGAAATGGTAACTGGCTTCATTCAGCTTGATGGAGTTACAGTTGGTGCTGTTGCTAACAGAACAGCAATATATGATGAGAATGGCGAAAAGGCAGAAGAGTTTGCAGCTGTATTAACTACAGATGGAGCTTATAAGGCAGCCGAATTCGTAACATTCTGTAACGCATTTGAAATACCAGTGCTTTCACTTACTAATGTTAAGGGCTTTGAAGCTAATGTAAGAGCTGAGAAGACAATTGCCAAGGCAGCTGCTAAGTTAGTATATGCATTTTCTAACGCAGATGTGCCAAAGGTTAATGTAATTACAGGTGAAGCTTATGGAAGCGCATATGTAGCTATGAATTCTAAGTCAGTAGGTGCAGATATGGTATATGCCTGGTCACAGGCAAGCATCGGTATGATGGATGCTTCTTTAGCTGCTAAGATTATGTATGCTGATGAAATCGCAGCAGCAGATGATGTTACAGCTAAGATTAATGAAAAGGCTTCTGAATATGCAGCATTACAGTCAAGCGTTGAGCAGGCAGCTGCAAGAGGTTATGTTGATACAATTATTAACCCAGAAGATACAAGAAAGTACATTATTGCAGCATTTGAAATGTTGTTTGATAAAAGAGAGGTTCGTGCAGATAAGAAGCATGGCACAGTATAATTGAAGAGGTGATAATATGAAGAAAATTAAGTTTAAAAAGTTCTTAGTGTTATTCTCATTACTTATCTGTGTATTCTGTATGACAGCCTGCAGTTCATCTAATGGTACTATATCAACAGCAAGTGCCAAGACAGAGTTAAAACAGCAGCAGCTTGATGCCAGTGAGGCTTATCTTGTAGACTGGGCTAAAGATATGATTACATATCTTGATAAGAATGATTCTGCTAAGATAACAGCGGATGCAGAGGCAGCTCAATCACTTACAATGGTAAATAATAAGTTATACATTGTTGACCAGAGTGGAATTAGTGTTAAGACAATAGCTTTTTATAATAGCTGGAATAGCACAAGAGATGAGTTAGGTGCTTTAAAGAGTATCAATGAAATTAATGTAGAACTCAATAGCAAGACAGGTGAGTTATGTACTATTACAGTTGATACTTCATATGAGAAAAATGATAAATGTACATTTGAATTCGTAATTAATGATGACTATACACTTGAAAATGGTGCTATCAATCCATCATATACTACAGGACAGAAGATGTATAAAGCGGTAATGAATACTCTTATCGGTATGGGAACAGTATTCGTTGTACTTATATTTATTTCATTCATTATTTCATTATTTAAGTACATCAATAAGTTTGAGAATAGAAATAAGGCTAAGAATGAAGCATCTAATGGTGCCCAGGGCGTTGATAATGCTATTGCTCAGATAGTTTCAAGCGAAGAGCAGGATGAAGAAGTTGATGATCTTGAACTTATAGCAGTTATAACAGCAGCTATTGCTGCATCAGAGAATACATCTACAGACGGACTTGTAGTTCGTTCAATTAGAAAGGTTAATAGCAGGAGGAAATAAATTATGAAGAATTATACAATAACAGTTAATGGAAATGTATATGATGTTACTGTAGAAGAAGGAACAGGAAGCACAGCAGGTGCAGCTAAGGCAGCAGCACCAAAAGCAGCAGCTCCTAAGGCAGCGCCAAAGGCTGCAGCACCAGCAGGCGCACAGGGTGCAGTAAAGGTTAATGCACCAATGCCTGGTAAGATTCTTAAGGTTAACGTTAATGCGGGCGCAGCAGTTAAGAAGGGTGATGTATTACTCGTTCTTGAAGCTATGAAGATGGAAAATGAAATCTGTGCACCACAGGATGGTACAGTTGCTACAGTTGAGTGTGCAGCTGGTGATTCAGTAGAGTCAGGTAAAGTATTAGTTTCTATGAACTAATTGATATATCAATTAGTTGTGTAGAGATAATATACGGAGGTAAAAAATGGAATATATTTTATCAACATTGGGAAACCTCGTTCACCAGACAGCATTCTTTAACCTCACTTGGGGTAATTATCTGATGATTCTGGTTGCGCTGTTTTTCATGTATTTGGCAATCAAAAAAGAATATGAACCTCTGCTTTTAGTACCTATTTCATTTGGTATGTTACTTGTTAATCTTTTCCCGGATATTATGTTATCTATTGAAGATTCAAGCAATGGCGTAGGTGGTTTGTTACATTATTTTTATTTATTAGATGAATGGAGTATTCTGCCATCACTTATCTTCCTTGGTGTTGGTGCGATGACAGACTTTGGTCCACTTATCGCTAATCCTAAGAGTTTCCTTTTAGGTGCAGCAGCACAGTTTGGTATATTCGCTGCTTACATTATGGCTATATTTATGGGATTCCCAGATAAGGCAGCAGCAGCTATATCTATTATTGGTGGTGCTGATGGTCCTACATCAATATTCCTTGCTGGTAAATTAGGACAGACGAATTACCTTGGACCAATAGCGGTTGCAGCATATTCATATATGTCACTTGTACCAATTATTCAGCCACCTATTATGAAGTTATTAACAACTGAAAAAGAAAGAAAGATTAAGATGGAACAGTTAAGACCTGTATCTAAGCTTGAGAAAATTCTTTTCCCTATTATCGTTACAATCGTTGTAGTATTAATTCTTCCTACAACAGCACCACTTGTTGGTATGCTTATGCTTGGTAACCTTTTTAGAGAGTCAGGAGTTGTTAAGCAACTTACAGAAACAGCATCCAATGCACTTATGTATATAGTTGTTATTATTCTTGGTACATCAGTTGGTGCTACAACAAGTGCAGAAGCCTTCCTCAATCTTGATACATTAAAGATTGTTGCATTAGGTCTTATTGCATTCGGCTTTGGTACAGCGGCAGGTGTAATATTTGGTAAGATTATGTGTAAGGCTACACACGGTAAGGTTAATCCACTTATTGGTTCAGCAGGTGTATCTGCGGTTCCTATGGCAGCCAGAGTTTCACAGAAGGTTGGTTCAGAAGCAGATCCTTCTAACTTCCTTTTGATGCACGCTATGGGACCTAACGTAGCCGGTGTTATTGGTACAGCGGTTGCGGCTGGTACATTTATGGCGATGTTTGGTGTTATGTAAAACAGACTAAGAGGCTCTAAGCTCGCACAATACGCGAGCTAAGACCCTCTAAGTCTGTATAGAAGTTGCTTACGCAACTTCGTTGTGGACGGAAGAAGGGCTATATATGATAAGACCTTCTAAGTCTGAATAGAAGTTACTTACGCAGCTTAATTAGAGTTTATTTACTTTATATATAGGAATATATAGGAGGAGTTTAAGATGGCAGATCAGGTTAAGAAACCATTAAAGATAACTGAGACTGTATTAAGAGATGCTCATCAGTCACTTATTGCTACAAGAATGACTACAGAGCAGATGCTTCCAATCATAGACAAGATGGATAAGGTTGGATATCATTCAGTTGAGTGCTGGGGCGGTGCTACATTTGATGCATCACTTCGTTTCCTTAAGGAAGACCCTTGGGAAAGACTTCGTAAGTTAAGAGATGGTTTTAAGAATACAAAGTTACAGATGTTATTCAGAGGACAGAATATCCTCGGATACAATCATTATGCAGATGACGTTGTAGAATATTTCGTACAGAAGTCTATCGCTAATGGTATTGATATAATCAGAATATTTGACTGTTTCAATGATTTAAGAAATCTTAAGTCATCAGTTGAGGCAGTTAAGCTTGTTAAGAAAGAAAATCCTAATGCTCACGCACAGATAGCACTTTGCTATACACTTGGTGATGCATATACTCTTGATTACTGGAAAGAAACAGCTAAGAGAATTGAGGATATGGGTGCAGATTCTATCTGTATCAAGGATATGGCAGGTTTACTTGTTCCTGCTAAGGCTACAGAGCTTGTACAGGCATTAAAGGATGGTTCTTCACTTCCTATCCAGATGCATACACATTATACATCAGGTGTTGCTTCAATGACATATATGAAGGCTGTTGAAGCAGGTGCTGATATTATCGATACAGCTATGTCACCATTCTCAATGGGAACATCACAGCCGGCTACAGAAGTTATGGTAGAGGCATTTAAGGGTACAGAGTACGATACAGGTCTTGACCAGAACCTTCTTGCAGAGATAGCTGCTTACTTCCAGCCAATGAGAGAAGAAGCATTAAAGTCAGGTCTTATGAATACTAAGGTTCTTGGTGTTAATATTAAGACATTATTATATCAGGTACCTGGTGGTATGCTTTCTAACCTTGTATCACAGCTTAAGGAAGCTGGTGCAGAAGATAAGTATCAGGCAGTTCTTGAGGAAATTCCTAAGGTTCGTAAGGACTTTGGTGAACCACCTCTTGTTACACCATCATCACAGATTGTTGGTACACAGGCTGTTCTTAATGTATTACAGGGCGAGCGTTATAAGATGATTACTAAGGAATCTAAGAAGGTTCTTATGGGTGAATTCGGACAGACAATTAAGCCATTTAACCCAGAAGTACAGAAGAAGGCTATAGGTGATGCTACACCTATTACCTGCCGTCCGGCAGATCTTATTGAGCCACAGCTTGAGAAGTTCAAGAATGACCCAGTCGTACAGCAGTACAAGCAGCAGGATGAAGATGTGCTTTCATACGCATTATTCCCAGCAGTTGCTACTGAGTTCTTCAAGTATAGAGAAGCACAGCAGAAGAAGGTTGACCCTGCTAAGGCTGATACAGAGAATAAGGCATATCCAGTTTAATAGCTAGCGGTATGATTTGTTTTTTTCGTAGAACTCGCAACAACTGGTGGTTTTAAGTGAAAAAATGGGCGTGGGACGTTAGTCCCACGCCCATTTTTGTCATTTTCTGGCAGATTGGGATATATGACAACTGTAATTATAAGGATAAATAAAGTAATATAGCAGCATAAAAATATAAGAAACAGGAGGAACAAAGTTTATGGTGAAAAACAAAAAATGTCATAGTAAGAAAATGGCAGCATTAGTTACAGCTGTTGTGCTTGCTGTATCGGCAGCAGTTTCATTTGCAGTACCACAAGTAAAAGCTGCCAATGGACCATGTGATACTGGTGATTGGGCTTATGCTTATATTAATGTAAGAAATGGAGAGGAAAGTAATCTGCTATTCTCATCAGAAGGCACTAATTCTATAGATGGAATGTCTTATGACAGAGAGTCTAATACACTTACATTAAATAATTATAAAAGCTCTACAACAGTAATAGTTACTAATATGATGGGTGATGATTTCAAGATTAACCTTGTTGGTGATAATGAAATCGGAAGTATAGATTCATATGGTGATGCATGGGGTGGTTCAATCAATATAAGTGGTAATGGTTCTTTGGTAATTAATGCAGACAAATCAGATGATTATGGAATAGCTTTCTTTGCTGAGGGAACTAATTCGGTGCTTTCAGTTGCAGACACCTGTAATGTTACAATATATTCTGGTTCAAAGGCAGTAGTGTATACAAGCGATAATCTCACTAACAAGCCAATTAAGGATAATGGAACATTAAAGGAAAATGTGACATATAATGTTTCACATCCGCTGGAAATATCAAGATTATGTGCCAGGTATTATGAGTACGACCCTTATACAACTAATATAGTATATAAGAACGAGACAGATAATACTTCATTATATTATATTAAAGAGCTGACATATATTGAACCTGCTAAAGTGACTTATACATTATATAAGCTTACTACAAAGAAAGCTATGGGCGATGTATATTATGCTGACAAAGTAGGTGAATATGATAATATCCCTGCTGGATATACCAAGACCACATTAGACAATCCAATTTCATATTATGAGTCAGACAGTGGAAGCGGCGGAACAAGTCAGGTTATAATCAATACAGCAACAAATGAAAAGTATGTATCTGCATATGTTTATGAAAATAAAACATCATATTATAGAATATGTAAGCTTCTTGAAAAGCTTGGTGTAGATGAACGAAGCAATGATGAATTATGGCTTATTGATTATGACAATCCTGTAGCAACATACAATCCTGTAGTGGAAAGTGATAATCTTCCAGACGGATACAAGTATGACGGTACAGAGATAGAAGGTCTTTATAATGTTGAATGTGTAGCAGATAAGCTTACATTTACATTTGCAAAAGGAACAATGTCAGAAGTATCACAGGTTGCAATATATGACTTCTCAACAGCAATTACTTCTGATATAAAAGAAGCAGGAGATATGCCGGCAGATGTAACAGAGGATATATTCGTATCTAAGATTGTATACAATTATTCCGGCGTGCTTCCAGCAACGGCAAGTATTAAGTTAAATGTTGGAAAAGCATATGCAGGCCAGACACTTTATTACAGCCAGCTCTTAGATGATGGAACAATAATTAGTATGATGTCAGCTGTAGTTGATAATGATGGTTATATGACAGTAGAACAGGATCACTGCTCAACATATCTTATTACAAAACAGCAGATTACAAGCAGTTCATCAGATATAAGTTTACCAGGCACATCAGTAGAAAATGTAACAGAAGCCGCAGGTAATACAGTTGAAACACCACAGACAGGAGATATGACACATATATACTGGGCAGGATATTTATTAGTATTATCATTAATGGGCATTGGATTTACAATTTTAATGGCTGGTAAGCTAAAGAAAGAACAGTAATAATATTTATTGATAAAAAACTGCCTGAATGAGAGTTGACATATGTATTTTCAAAAAGTAATATTAAAGAAGTGTTTGTTCACATTAATTATATGTGAAATACAGTAAATATGTATAAAATGGAGGCAGAATATGAGAATAGGTATTATTGGATACGGAAATCTTGGAAGAGGCGTTGAGTGTGCTATCAGGCAAAATCCAGATATGGAGCTTGTAGCAGTATTTACAAGACGTGCACCAGAAAGCGTATCTATATTGACAGAGGGTGCTTTAGTATGCTCAGTAGATGAGGTAGAGCAGTGGAAGGATAAGATAGACGTAATGATTCTTTGCGGTGGAAGTGCTACAGATTTACCAGTACAGACACCAAAGTTTGCAGAGATGTTTAACGTAGTTGACAGCTTTGATACACACGCAAGAATTCCAGAACATTTTGAAAATGTTGATTCTGCGGCTAAGAAGAGCGGACACGTTGGAATTATATCAGTAGGCTGGGATCCAGGTATGTTCTCTTTAAACCGTATGTATGCCAATGCTATTTTACCAGAAGGCAAAGATTATACATTCTGGGGTAAGGGCGTAAGTCAGGGACATTCAGACGCTATCAGAAGAGTTGAGGGCGTCAAGGATGGCAAGCAGTATACAATTCCAGTTGAGGCAGCCTTAGAAGCTGTAAGAAATGGCGAGAATCCAGAGCTTACAACAAGACAGAAGCATACAAGAGAATGTTTTGTAGTATTAGAGGAAGGTGCTGATGCTGCAAAGGTAGAAGAAACAATCAAGAATATGCCTAACTATTTCGCTGATTACGATACAACAGTACATTTTATCAGTGAAGAAGAATTAAAGAAAAACCACAGTGGAATTCCTCACGGAGGATTTGTTATCCGTACAGGAAAGACAGGCTGGAACAAAGAGAACAATCACGTTATAGAATACAGCTTAAAGCTTGATTCTAACCCAGAATTCACATCTTGCGTTATCGTAGCATATGCAAGAGCAGCTTATCGTCTTTATAAGGAAGGTCAGAGCGGTTGTAAGACAGTATTTGATATTGCACCTGCATATCTTAGTGCTAAGGATGGAGCAGAATTACGCAAGAGCCTTCTTTAATTAATATTGTGTTATTAATATTATATTGCAGGAATTGATAATGTAATTATTGTAAGAATTAATTACATAAATATTATGAACTAAAATAAGATTGACCTTTGGAGGTATATTATGGCTTCTAAAGGTCAATTTTATTATTTTAAGTCAACTATATACTTTGCACTAATAATAGTGTAATATAAATATGTATGCGTTATTTATAATAATGTCACAATATACGTTACTAATAAACACAGAAAGGTATTTGAATAGATGATTAAGCTTGAAAGATTTGAAGTTATGAATTTTGAAAATGCTATGAGAGGAGCGAGAAATCCGCTTAATAGCTGGGCTAGAATGGATAGTAAGACAGAAAATGGAGTATTCACATTTGGACCTAATGATTTAGATTTAGCGAAAAGGCTCTGCAAGGCTGGTTCAGACCATAGAAAGTTTATAAGACAGATATTTGTAACAGTAGATATAACAGCACCAATCTACTGGTGGAAGGAATACGATACATATAAGGTTGGAACAGTTGCCAATTCAACAAGTACAATGCATAAAATCCACAGCAAGTCATTTGAAATGGAAGATTTCAGCGTTGACCATTGTACTTCTGAGGCGTTAGATATGATGCAGAAGAATATAGATTTTCTTGAAACAATACGCCAGAAGTTCATAGAAACTAAGGATAAAGACCTTTGGTATAGTATGATTCAGTTGCTTCCAGAAAGCTATAATCAGATGCGTACCTGCACATTTAATTATGAAAATCTTGCAGGAATGTATTATTCAAGAAGAAACCATAAGCTTGCAGAATGGCATACATTCTGTGACTGGGCACTTGAGTTACCATATTTCAAAGAACTTTTGGTTCAGGAATAAAGAGGATAGAGAGGTTTCCTATGAGTAAAGTTGTAGTTATTGGAGGCGGGGCGGCAGGTATGATGGCTTCTATTATAGCCGCCAGAAATGGACACACAGTAACTCTTATAGAAAAGAATGATAAGCTTGGAAAGAAGCTTTTTATAACAGGAAAAGGCCGCTGTAATTTTACTAATGCTGGTGATGAGGACGACATTAAAAATAGTGTTGTAACCAACCCTAAATTTATGTACAGTTCATTTAAAGGCTTTTCTAATTATGATGTAATGGGATTCTTTGATGAACTTGGACTTAAGTTTAAAATAGAACGAGGTAACCGCTGTTTTCCAGAGTCAGACCATTCATCAGATGTAATCGGCACATTGGCAAGAGAATTAAGAAAATGCAAAGTGGATATTATGCTTAGCACAGAGGTTGTTGATGTTACAGCCAGGGAATTATCAGAGAATGTAGTATCAGAAAATGCAGTGTCAGGGAAAATAGTATCTTGCAATGCAGTATCAGAGAATATAGCAAATGATAGTGTAAAACTTGAAAAAAAGTATAAATCCAAGAAAAAAGAACCTAAATCTAAGAAAAAAGAGCCAGAATATATATCGCAGTTTGTAAGTGTTGAAGTTAAGGAGTTATCTACTGGCAGAAAGCAGGTTATAAAAGCTGATTCCTGCATTATAGCAACAGGTGGTAATTCTTATTCAAGCACTGGTTCAACAGGCGATGGCTATAGATTTGCAAAGGCACTTTCACATAATGTTACACCTATTATACCGGCATTAGTTCCTCTCACAGTAAGAGAAGAATGGGCTTCAGAGCTTATGGGACTGAGCCTTAAGAATATAGCAATAAGCATATATGACAGTATGGGTGACAGCCGTAAAGAGCTGTATAGTGACTTTGGTGAAATGCTATTTACGCATTTTGGTGTGAGCGGGCCAGTTATTCTTAGTGCGAGCAGTTATACAACAGCAATATTAAGAAAAAGACCGCTTAAGCTTGTGATAGATTTAAAGCCAGCTTTATCAGAGGAACAGCTTGATGAGAGAGTTCTTAGGGATTTCTCAGAGGAAAAGAATAAAACCTTCCGTAATTCACTTGATAAGCTGCTTCCTAAGAAACTTATCCCTGTTATAGTAAGGCTCAGTGATATCAATAAAGATAAACAGGTTAATGAGATAACAAGGGAAGAAAGATTAAGGCTTGTACATCTGTTAAAGCATTTTGAAATGACAATAACCGGTACAAGAGGCTTTAATGAAGCTATAATTACACAGGGCGGTGTTGATGTTAAAGAAATCAATCCGACAACTATGGAGTCAAAGTTAGTTAAAAATGTGTATTTTGCAGGAGAGGTGCTTGATGTAGATGCGGTTACAGGCGGTTTTAACTTGCAGGTAGCGTGGTCGAGTGCGTATGCTGCAGCAATGCATTTGAATAATTAAATAATGCCAGCGTGTTTTATAACACAGGCAGAAAAGAGGATTATTATGTCTTATTCAGTAGCAATTGATGGACCGGCAGGAGCTGGCAAGAGTACAATAGCAAAGCTTATATCTAAGCAGATGGGTTATATATATGTAGATACCGGTGCTATGTACAGGGCAATGGCGGTATATTTTAACCAGAATAATATTGACCCCGCAGATGAAGCTGCGATTAATGCGGCAGTCGATAATGTAAAGATAACAATAGAATATAAAGACGGCGAACAGCAGGTTATCCTTAACGGCGAGAATGTAACCAGTCTTTTAAGAACTGAGGCAACAGGCAATATGGCTTCAAAGACATCTAAGTATAAGGCTGTAAGAAGCAAGCTTGTTGATTTGCAAAGAGAGCTTGCGGCAGCAGAAAATGTTGTTATGGATGGACGTGATATTGGCACAACAGTTCTTCCAGATGCCAATGTAAAGATATATCTTACTGCAAGTTCTGATGCCAGAGCCAGAAGAAGATATGACGAACTTAAGGCAAAGGGTGAAGAATGTGATTTACAGAAGATAAAAGAGGATATTGAACAGAGAGATTATCAGGATATGCACAGGGATATTTCACCATTAAAGCAGGCAGATGATGCAGTTCTTGTAGACAGTTCTGATATGGGAATTGATGAGGTGGTGGAAGCCATCAAGACAGTTATTAATAAAGCAAAGTAGTGATTTGGAGGATATATGAAAGAGGCAGAAGTTATACTTGCCAGGTCTGCTGGTTTCTGCTTTGGAGTTCACCGTGCAGTGGATACAGTGTATGAAAGAACAGGAATGGAAAATGTATACACATACGGACCTATCATACATAACGATGAAGTTGTAAAGGACCTTGAAAGCAAAGGGGTCAAGGCAATATCAGATGTAGCACAGCTTGACGGTATTGATAATGCTACTGTCATAATAAGGTCGCATGGTGTATCTAAAAATGTGTATGAGAGCATAAAGACAAAGAATTATGAAGTTGTAGATGCAACCTGTCCATTTGTTCTTAAAATACACAGAATAGTTGAGCAGGAGAGCAAGGCAGGAAAGCAGATTGTAATAATAGGCAATGAGAAACACCCGGAAGTTGAGGGCATTAAAGGGTGGTCAGTAAGTCCTGTATATATAGTGGATTCTATCGAAAAAGCACAAAATCTTGAGCTTGACAGGGCAAAAGAAGTGGTTGTTGTATCCCAAACGACATTTAATTACAATAAATTTCAAGAATTAGTTGAAATTATCAACAAAAAGAGTTACAATATTACCATTAAAAATACTATTTGTAATGCCACGGAAGAACGTCAGACAGAGGCAAGAGATATTGCACGGAAAGTTAGTGCGATGATTGTCATTGGTGACAAGAGTAGTTCCAATACGAGAAAACTGTATGAGATTTGTAAAGGCGAATGTGAGGATACATTTTACATTCAAACTCTAAGAGATCTTAATCTTAACGATTTAAGATTCATAGACAGCATAGGTATTACAGCTGGGGCATCGACCCCGAACAATATCATTGAGGAGGTTTATACTAATGTCAGAGAATTTTGCAGAGATGTTAGCTAACGAAGAGTGGAAGGAAATTCATACAGGAGAAGTTGTTGATGGCACTGTAATAGCAGTTAAAGAAGACCATATCGTTCTTAACATAGGCTATAAGCACGATGGAATTATCACAAGAAGTGAATATTCATCAACACCAGGTATCGATTTAACAACAGTTGTTTCTGTTGGAGATGAGATGAAGGCAAAGGTGCTTAAGCTTAATGATGGAGAAGGACAGGTTCTTCTTACATATAGAAAGCTTGTTGCAGAGAGTGGAAGCAAGAGACTTGAAGAAGCATTTAATAACAAAGAAGCTATAACAGCTAATGTATCAAGAGTTATTAAGGGTGGTCTTGAAGTTGTTGTTGATGAGACAAGAATCTTCATTCCAGCAAGCCTTGTATCAGATTCTTATGTTAAGGATTTCTCAGAATACAATGGTAAGGAGATTACATTTGTATTAACAGAATATGATCCAAAGAACAGAAAGGTGATTGGTGACTGCAAGCAGCTTATCGTAGCTAAGAAGAAGGCAGCTCAGGAAGAACTTCTTTCTAAGATTAAAGAAGGAGATACAATCGAAGGTACAGTTAAGAATGTAACAGATTTTGGTGCATTCATTGACCTTGGTGGTGTAGACGGACTTCTTCATATTTCAGAGATGTCTTGGGGAAGAACAGAGAACCCTAAGAAGGTATATAAGGTTGGCGATTCAGTTAAGTGCTTCATCAAGGAAATCAATGGTGACAAGATTGCACTTTCAGTTAAATATCCAGACCAGAACCCTTGGAATGATGCTTCAACAAAGTATGCTGTAGGTAATGTTGTTACTGGTAAGGTAGCAAGAATGACTGACTTTGGTGCTTTTGTTCAGCTTGAAGACGGCATTGATGCTTTACTTCACGTATCACAGATTTCTAAGGAACACATCAACAAGCCAGAAGATGTATTAAAGATTGGTCAGGAAATTGAAGCTAAGGTTGTAGACCTTAACGAAGCTGACAAGAAGATCAGCCTTAGTATGAAAGCATTATTAGATGATGCAGAACCACAGGAAGAGGCTACAGAAGAATAATTTAATAATTAATTGTCAGATGTTCTGATGATTGGCTGTAACTTAATATTTGATAATATAAGAGCTGTACACCTTAGTGTGATATATACTTTCTATGCCGGGTAGAATCGGTAGAAAGTATATATACAATGTTGGTGTACAGCTCTTGTTAAATTTCCTTAAGCTTTCTGTCAAAATCTGGGGTGCGAATTATATTAGAAGAATAATTACTTATATTGCATAAGTGTCAGATAGCTTCGTCCTTTGCGGGTTTCGGCTTCATCACCTATAAAGATATACTTTCCATGTCCACGGATTACAAGTACATCATCTTTCTTTAAGTTCTGGCTTTTATTCTCGGTACATATTCCATTGAGGAATATTTTCTTTGACGTAAATAGCTCATTGGAATTACTGCGTGATAATCTGGTGAGGGAAGCAACAACTGCATCAATCCGCTTAGAAGCAGCAATTATTCGTATCTCTTCAAGTTCTGGTTTGATTGCTTCAATCTCATCAGTGCATATTGTACATCTTATGTGTGTGTGTTTAATAGAGTCCAGATTATCACATATATAATCAGCTATGTGCGAAAGGCAGTATACATAAGCATCAGGCACTTTAATTATAATGTCACCGACTAGTTCGCGTTCAATTCCAAGGTTCATAATTGCACCAAGGTAATCACGGTGGTTAAGCTGTTCAGCAAATTTGACGGATAATGGGCTTATTCGGATAGTCGAGATAGGGTAACCAGCATCATAGCCATAGAGTTCCTCAGAGCCGAAACGTATTATTTTGCGTTCACATACAGGATTGCCACCCCATTCATCATATGGTATAAATGATAATTCGTTGCTCATTTTGTTGACATACGACAGTTCATTTATACTTAAAAAATTAGTGTAAGTATATATATTGTGATTGAAAGCCTGATTGGCAGTATCTATTATTTTTCTTTTTAAAAGCTGTTCTTCGTTCATTGTGTTAATTCCTTTTATTTTATAAATTAGTGCATATGTGCTAATTGTGCTTAGATTGAAATTGATATGGTAAATTAATGTTTATTATAATGTAATTAATTATATATGTCTAATACGATGTTTAATATATTGGCAAATTCAATATTGGCAGAATGAGTTGTAAAATCCAGAATATTGTAAAATTGAATATAATGGTAAGCTTAATTGGATATGGTAATTAGATATTTTATGTAATGTTTTTATATTTTTTATATAATGATAAAATTTTGACACAATTAATATTGTGTGATAAAATCCATATAAAGCTAAGGGATTGCAACAACTGCGGAATATGTTACAGGAAAGAACAGAGGATATCAATATGGTTAAAGATTATGAAGATTTTAAGAAATTTGTGTTAGGACTTACAGGAATTGACCTTAATGCTTATAAAGAAAAGCAGATGAAGAGAAGAATAGATACACTTATAGCAAGGAATAAGCATACAGGTTATGACAGTTATTGCAATGCGATAAAGAATGATGCCCAGATGCTTGATGAATTCGTTAATTATCTTACAATTAATGTGTCAGAATTCTATAGAAATCCAGCGTTATGGAAGAAGCTTGATGAGATTATCCTTCCAGACCTGATTAAGAAGTTTGGACCAAGACTTAAGATATGGAGTGCTGCTTGTTCAACAGGTGATGAGCCATATTCACTTGCAATGGTGCTTGCAAAGAAAGTCCCACTTAAAGATATAAAGATATATGCTACTGATATAGATGACCAGGTTCTTGAAAAGGCCAAAGATGGCGTGTATTCAGCCAACAGCTTAAAGGGACTTCCTGATGAGTATAAGAATAAATATTTTGAAAAAATGGGAGATAAGTACTATAAGATTTCAGATGAGATTAAGAAGTGCGTTGAGTTCAAGAAGTCTAATCTTTTAAAAGACTCATATCCTCAGAGCTGTCATCTTATAGTTTGCCGAAATGTACTTATCTATTTTACAGAAGATGCCAAGTTAGAGATATATAAGAAATTCAATGATTCATTAGTTAAGGGCGGCTGTTTATTTGTTGGTAATACAGAGCAGATTATCAATTATAAAGACCTTGGTTATGAATCTAGTGAGTTGTTTTTCTACAGAAAAAAGTAATCAGTATATGTACTGCCTGAAGAATTATGTCTTCAGGCAGTTCTTTTTTATCGTATAAAAGGTATATATTAGCATCATTATACTCATATCTGAATATATATTCAGAAGTCTGGAGACTGTCTGTATTGTAACAAGGCAGTTTGATAAACGAAGCGAATTTTTTAGTGTATGCTGTTTCTCTGGTTGCTTTCACTTTACATTCAGCATCAACATAAGCAGCTACACTTTTGTGAATGGCAGTATCTTCGTATGGAAGATAGTAGTAATTCTTATAATCACTATAATATAATCTGAGATTATCAGTTATTAATGGCAGTTTGATTTTCATAGTATTGCCATTGATTCTTATGGCATATCCATTATTATCAAGATGAATAACGGGTATGGGAACTGCACAGGGCAGGGTATAGTTAATTATTAAATCTCCATTTTTATTAGTATCATCGGAATATTCAACAGAATATCCGGTATAGGTTACATTTTCTTCTAATACAGCATTGTAGGCAGTTATAGATGAAAGCTGGATTAGTCCGTATACATCATCATAATTATGAAGCAGAAGCAGTTCTTCGTAAGAAGCTTCGCCAGTCTTAACATAGTCGTTGTATACCTTGATAAGCTCGCCGCCAGAGAATTCATCATCACGGCTTATGTTAAGGAATTGCTCAACAGACTTCTGGTTACAACTTTCAAGCTTTAGTAATGTCTTTAATGGACGTACACATTTGTATAAATCATAGCTTAAGAGCTTATCAAGTGTGTACGGAATGTTAAGGTGTGCGGCTCTGTCTTTAATAAATGGAATGTCAAAATTGTCTCCATTAAAATGCACCAGTGTATCAAATGAAGCGGCAGCATTAAGAAAGCTTGCTATTACCTGCACTTCGTCAGCCTTGGACTGGGCAAGCCACTGTATTATGGTAAGTATGGAATTCTTTATATAAGCAGTGCCGATTAAATAACAGAAGCTTGTCTTGTGCGAAAAGCCGGTTGTTTCAATATCAAAAAATATTGTATGCTCGCTGCAGAGAGAATTATTGATAAAATTATCAGCAGTATTATTAGTATTGCTGTCGTTGTTGTGTATATCGTTTAGATTAAATGTTTTAGTTATAGTCTTCATTAATTATAAATCCTTTGATTACAAAAAGTATACGTTAAAAAAATGTCAGTTTTTGTTTATTATATACGAATATATACACAAAAAAAAGTAGATTTTTAATGATAAATGATATATTATATTAATATATTAATTATCGTTCATAATTATTATAAATCAGATACACAATCATTAAGCTTGGGTTTTATGGTTGTCTATCTGTTTTTGCATTGCTTTGGATGATAACATATATTATTTTATAAGGAGAAATATGTCATGGGAAAGTGTACATTTAAAGGTGGAATACATCCATATGACGGCAAGGAATTATCAAAGGATAAGCCTATAAAAGAGTTGTTCCCTGCTGTAGGAGAGATGGTTTTCCCACTTTCACAGCACATCGGTGCGCCGGCAGTTCCAGTAGTTGCCAAAGGTGATTACGTCCTTGCTGGACAGTTGATTGCTGAGGCTGGTGGATTCGTATCAGCTAATATCCATTCATCTGTTTCTGGTACAGTTAAGGCTATAGAGCCAAGAACGCTAGCCACAGGTGGAAAGTGCAATTCAATCATCATTGAGAATGATGGAGAATTTAAGGAAGTTGAGTATACTCCTAAGAAGTTAGAAGAACTTTCTAAAGAAGAAGTATTACAAAGAATTAAGGATGCAGGTGTAGTAGGTATGGGTGGTGCAGGCTTCCCTACTAACGTAAAGTTAAGCCCTAAGAATCCAGAAGGAATTGATTATATTATAGTAAATGGTGCTGAATGTGAACCATACCTTACATCCGATTACAGAAGACTTCTTGAAGAGTCAGACAAGATTGTACTCGGCTTAAAGGTTGCATTAAGCATCTTTGATCACGCTAAGGGTATTATTGGTATTGAAGATAATAAGCCTGAAGCTATTAAAGTTATGCAGGCAGCAGTTGCATCTGAGCCAGATATCGAGGTTAAGGTTTTAAAGACTAAATATCCTCAGGGTGGTGAGCGTAGTCTTATCTATGCTACAACAGGCAGAAGCATCAACTCAACTATGCTTCCAGCAGATGCAGGATGTATTGTACATAACGTAGATACAATATACAGCATATATATGGCTGTTATTGAAGGAAAGCCACTTACTAAGAGAATCGTTACTGTTACAGGTGATGGTGTTAAAGAACCAGGCAACTTCTATGTATGGCTTGGTATGAACTACAGACAGCTTCTTGAAGCAGTCGGCGGAGTGGTTGGCGAACCAGAGAAGTACATATCAGGTGGTCCTATGATGGGATTTGCTATGTACAGTCTTGATGTACCAGTTATAAAGGGAAGCTCATCACTTCTTGTATTCCAGAATGATGTTGTATCTAAGCTTGAAGAGACAGCATGTATCCGTTGTGGAAGATGTGGTGAAGGATGTCCAAGTCATTTACTTCCAGCTAAGCTTGCTTCATTTGCAGCTAAGAATGATGAAGCTGGTTTCGTTAAGTTTGATGGTATGGAGTGTGTAATGTGCGGAAGCTGTTCATATGTCTGTCCAGCTAAGAGACCATTAACACAGCAGATTAAGGCTATGAGAAGTATCGTTCTGGCTAACAGAAGAAAGAAATAAGGGAGGATTAAAAGTGAGCGAGATTTTTAACGTATCAACTAATCCACATGTACGTAGCAAGGATACTACTCAGACTATTATGAGAGACGTGCTTATAGCGTTAGCCCCTGCTAGTATATTTGGTATTTATAACTTCGGAGTCCAGGCACTTATTCGTATCATAGTTGGTATTGCAGTGTGTATGGCTTCTGAAGCAGTATATGAGTATTTTATGCATAAGAAGATAACAGTTATGGACCTTAGTGCCGCTGTTACAGGTCTTCTTATTGCACTTAACATTCCATCAACTCTCAACATTGGTTTTGAGATTGTTGGCTGTGTATTTGCAATTATTATTGTTAAGCAGTTGTTTGGCGGAATTGGTCAGAACTTTATGAACCCTGCACTTGCAGCAAGATGTTTCCTTCTTATTGCATATACAGGTCCAATGACTAACTTCGTATGTGATGCATATTCTGGAGCTACACCTCTTGCTATATTAAAGCCAGGTTCAGAGGTTGTAGGACAGACAGCCCCTACACTTCTTACTATGTTTATTGGTAAGACAAGCGGTGTTATCGGTGAGACATCAGTTATATGTCTTCTTATCGGTGCTATATATCTTGTTGTAAGAAAGATTATTTCTTTAAGAATTCCACTTTCTTACATTGGAACATTTGCAGTGCTTATATTCCTTTTCGCACCAGGACATCAGTTTGATGCTATGTATATGTTACAGGAAATCTGTGGTGGTGGTCTTATTCTTGGTGCTTTCTTTATGGCAACTGATTATGTTACATCACCTATCACACCTAATGGTAAGTTAGTATTCGGTGTCTGCTTAGGTTTACTTACATTCATATTCAGAATGTTCGGTGGTTCAGCAGAAGGCGTTTCATACGCAATCATCTTCTGTAACCTCTTAGTACCTCTTATCGAAAGAGTTACAGTACCTAAGTCATTTGGCAAGAAAAAGCCGGAAAAAAAGGCAAAGGAGGCTGCATAAGATGAAGAATATAATAAAAGACGCATGTATATTATTCGCAATTACACTTGTTGCAGGTATCCTTCTTGGTCTTGTATATAATGTAACTAAAGACCCTATCGCACAGCAGAACGAGAAGGCTAAGCAGAAGGCTTACCAGGAGGTTATTGCTGATGCTGATAAGTTTGAAGCACTTGATGGAAGTTATGCTTCTGATAAGGTAGCAGAAACAGCTAAGGCAGTACTTTCAGCTTCTGCAACAGATTTCTCTAAGGATGATGTATCAGAGGTAGTTGCTGGTATTAAGAATGGTAAGATTATAGGTTTCGTAGTAACAGTTGTTGCACATGATGGTTACGGCGGAGATATCAAGTTCTCTGTTGGACTTTCAACAGATGGAACATATCTTGGAACATCTATTCTTACAATAAGTGAAACAGCAGGTCTTGGTATGAGAGCTAAGCAGGATCCTTCATTCTTAGCACAGTTTAACGGAACTAAGACTTCAGAATATAAGGTAGTAACAGATGGAACAGGTTCATCATCAGACAGCTCTATTGATGCAATCGGTGGTTCTACAGTTACATCTAAGGCTATAACAAAGGGTGTTAATGCAGCATTAGCTGTATATGCAGACCTTGCTAAGGCTAATGTTAAGACAGTAGGAGGTGTTTCAGTTGAATAAATGTGTTGAAAGACTTTATAATGGTATTATCAAAGAGAATCCTACTCTGGTTTTAACACTTGGTATGTGTCCTACACTTGCGGTTACTACATCAGCAATCAATGGTATCGGAATGGGACTTTCTACAACAGCAGTTCTTATGCTTTCTAACCTTTTCATTTCATTACTTAGAAAGGTTATTCCAGACAGCGTAAGAATGCCAGCTTATATCGTGATCGTTGCATCATTTGTTACAATAATACAGTTCTTATTACAGGGCTTTGTGCCATCTATATATGATGCACTTGGTATCTATATACCACTTATCGTTGTTAACTGTATTATCTTAGGACGTGCAGAGTCATATGCTTCTAAGAACCCAGCACTTCCATCAATGTTTGATGGTATCGGAATGGGACTTGGTTTCACATGTGCTATCACAATCCTTGGTGCAATCAGAGAGTTACTTGGTGGCGGAACAATCCTTTCAACAGGTAGTTCAGCACTTGTAGATCTTTCTAACTTTGGTTATACACCAGCTAGTATATTTATCCTTGCACCTGGTGCATTCTTCGTACTTGCTATGTGTGTAGCTGTTATGAACAGAGTAAAGAGAAAGCATGGAATGAAGCCTGCTGAGGTTCCAGACTATGTTTCAGATGAAGAAAAAGAGAACTAAGGGAGGAGAGTAAAAGATGAATTTATTAGTTATCGCTATAAGCACAGCGCTTGTTAACAACGTTGTATTAAGCCAGTTCTTAGGTCTGTGTCCTTTCCTTGGTGTATCAAAGAAAATAAACACAGCTGCCGGAATGGGTGGCGCTGTTATTGGTGTTATCTCTATATCATCAATCATATGCAGCCTTATATATGATTTTATATTAACACCACTTAACCTTACATACCTGAATACTGTAGTATTCATTCTTGTAATAGCAACATTAGTTCAGTTTGTTGAAATGGTACTTAAGAAGTGTATGCCACCTTTATATGAGGCACTTGGTGTATACCTTCCACTTATCACAACTAACTGTGCCGTACTTGGTATTGCTTTAACAAATGTACAGAATTCATACAACTTAATCGAATCATTTGTAAGTGGTCTTGGTACAGCTGTTGGTTTTACAATAGCTATCGTAATAATGGCTGGTGTACGTGAGCGTACAGAGGACAATGATGTTCCAGAAAGTTTTAAGGGAATGCCTATCGTTCTTTTAACAGCAGGACTTATGTCAATTGCATTTTTCGGATTTTCAGGAATAATCTAAGGAGGATATTGAATAATGACAGGTATTATTATTGCGGCTTGTGCCGTAGGTGTAACAGGTCTTCTTCTTGGACTCTTCCTTGGATTTATGGGAAAGAAGTTTGCAGTTGAGGTTGACCAGAAGGAAATAGATGTAAGAGCAGAGCTTCCAGGTAACAACTGTGGTGGTTGTGGATACGCAGGTTGTGATGCACTTGCAAAGGCTATTGCAGCAGGTGAAGCTGACTGTGGTGCATGTCCAGTTGGTGGTGCTCCGGTAGCAGCAAAGATAGCAGCTATTATGGGTGCTGAGGCAGGAAGCCAGGAGCGTATGACAGCATTCGTTAAGTGTGGCGGAGACTGTGACAAGGCTAAGAATAACTATGTATATTCTGGTGTACAGGATTGTACTATGATGAACATAGCACCTAATGGTGGTCCTAAGGGATGTACATACGGATGTATGGGTTATGGCTCATGCGTTAAGGCTTGTCCATTCGATGCTATCCACGTAGTTAATGGTGTAGCTGTAGTAGATAAGGAAAAGTGTAAGGCTTGTGGTAAGTGTGTTGCTACATGTCCAAGACATCTTATCGAGCTTATTCCATACAAGGCATCTTACGCAGTTAATTGTTCTTCACAGAACAAGGGTAAGGATGTTATGCAGGTATGTTCAGTTGGATGTATCGGCTGTATGTTATGTACAAAGCAGTGCGAGTATGGTGCTATCACTGTAGAGAACAATATCGCACACATCGACCAGTCTAAGTGCGTTGGCTGTGGCAAGTGTGCTGAGAAGTGTCCTAAGAAGATTATTCATAAGCAGAATTAATTGCGGGGTAATCGGGTAAATCAAAATTATAAAAACCGCTGGTGGAAATGTTGGAAATGGCATTTTTACTGGCGGTTTTTTGTGATGTAGAGGTTGGTAAAGAAGTTTATAGTTTAAAGAATGTAGATGTAAACCCTGCACAAATATGATAAAATAAAAGTCAAGAGTTTGTATACTTTTTTGAATTGAGGTGATATGTTTGGCTAAACCAAAAGAAGATAATGAAAAAAATACGGAATGGATTATTGCAGGTAATCCAGATAAATATGATATTATTGGAGAATCTCAGGTGTTAGGTTCAATAGATTGGACACAAAGTGTCAAGATTGCTGTAGGAGATATTGTTTACATATATATTTCAAATACAGTCCGTGCTATAAAAATTAAGTGCAAAGTAAATGCTGTTAATAAAGTAGTACCAACTATAGATGATAGTAAATTTAATAAGTCGGGTAAATTTGATGGTTTAAAGGGACGATATATACAGCTGGAAATGATTGAAAAATTTTCAACAGAATTGTTTGAAATGAGTAGATTAGAGCAATATGGTTTTAAATCTCCGATTGGTCCAGTGAGAGTATCATCTGAATTAAAGGAATATTTAGATATTGTCCAGAAATTGCTTCACGCAGATGAAATGGAACCCGATACTCATGATGCAACATATGAATTAATTAGAGAGGTTATAAATGCATATGAAATAATGGGAGATTTATCTGTATGTGATTATAGGGATTTGAATTTAGTATATCTTATGTGCGTGGGAACTTGGAAACATGGATTTGATGCAAAAAAGAAAACAATAGATGCTAGTCACCTTCCTGATAGCGAAAAAAACAGATTGAAAAACTTGTTGTATGAACTTGGAGAGAGGGCAAAACGTGGAGAATATGCCAATAATAGGGAGAACGATGCTAACTTTGGTATGTTCGGAACCGGATTTTATACATTTGAAAATAAAACAGACGAACACTCACCAAAAGACTTTATTCAAATGTGTATTGATATTAAGAGCCTTTCTAATGATGAGGAAATATTTAATAGATGTGAACGGACATTAAATGAGGGCTTTCACGGAATGCGAGCTGCATCAGCATCTATGGTACTTCATTGTTTGAAACCTATGACTTTTCCTATTTTTAATAGTAATATGGGATTTGACAATATTTATGTGTATTTCAATATTGATATTAAACGTAAAACAGAACTATGTACATATATCAAAAATGTAAGAATTGTTAAGGCATTTCGTGATAAATATTTTACTGTGAAAAATTATAGGATATTTGATATTACGGCGTGGGAGATTGGAAAAGCAGGACAACACACTAATATTGACTATTTAGGAGCAACTGATTATTATCCAAGTCTTAATGAATATAATCCTGGGATTACAGCAGAAGAATATGAAAGAATTCTTGACAATGAGAATATTGTAAAACGTGTATGGTTAGACACTCTTTATTATTTGTACATAATGGGTGGAGCAGGAAGCTGCAAGCAGATAGCAAATAAATATGGAAATAGTGTAGCACATTATAATACGAATGCAATCAATGTAGCTAGGGCAGTGTATAAGGAAACGCAATGTCCATTATACATAAGGGAGTCCGGTAAAAATCAGTATTGGTCGGTGCTATTCTATGGGAGAGCCATGGAAGACAGTGACGAGGGGGTATTTAGTTATAAAATAAGAGAGCCTTTGATGGAAGCTATTAAAATGTTAGAGGAAAGAGGGGTGTTTCAGGAAATGAAAGAAGTAGATAAACAGTTTGACAAGAATTTAATATTATATGGTCCTCCTGGAACAGGTAAGACATATAATTCTGTTATATACGCTGTTGCAATCTGCGATGGGAAGTCAGTGGATGAACTTACAGATTACGATGCAGTTATGACAAGATATAACGAATTGAAGAAGGCTGGAAGAATATCATTTACTACATTTCATCAGTCGTATGGATATGAAGAATTTATAGAGGGAATTAAACCGATTATTGATGAAAATAAGCAGGACATTGGATATACAATAGAACCGGGAGTGTTTAAGAAGTTTTGTGACAATGCGAAAAGTATTACTCGTACAAGTACGGGTATAGAAAGTACAGTAATTGAAGAAAATACAGAGCCATATGTATTTATTATTGATGAAATTAACAGAGGAAATATATCAAAAATATTTGGTGAATTGATTACATTAATTGAAAGTACAAAGAGAGCAGGGATGCCTGAAGCAGCATCAGCTATACTGCCGTATTCGGGTGATGAATTTAGTGTGCCATCTAATGTATATATTTTAGGAACAATGAATACAGCCGATAGATCGATTGCGTTGATGGATACAGCTCTTCGGAGAAGATTTCAGTTTGTTGAGATGATGCCGGACTCTGATGTACTTAGAAAAATTCATGCAGATAAGGTAGAGGATTTAGATGTGGCAGCAATGCTTGATAAAATTAATGAAAGAATCGAGTACTTATATGACAGGGAGCACACTATTGGACACGCTTTCTTTACTGACCTCAAAGATGATGCAACACTTGAAAAGTTACAGTCTATTTTTGAAAAGTCTGTAATTCCATTATTGCAGGAATATTTCTATGAAGATTATCAGAAGATACAGCTTGTCCTGGGGGATAATGCGAAGAGCGATGACAGCTTGAAATTTATTATTGATGAAAAAGTTATAGCAAAGAATATTTTTAAAGGAAATGTGGAAGATGTTATTGATCTTCCAGAAAAGAAATATTCAATCAATTCTAAAGCATTTGAAAATATTAATAGTTATAAAGAAATTTTGTAAAGTGTGGTGATAACGTGGATAAACCATTTGAGGTGAAAGAATTTGACACTATTATTTGTAATGAGGATTATAAAGATGATGAAAAATACAAGTATCTGAATCAGAAGGAGTTTGATAATCTGGTAGCGTTTATCTATGAATTTACTGGAAATGCGGATAGTGCAGATGCACTTGATTTTATGAAAATTGGTTACAGGCGTAATGTCGGAGAAGTCGTTACTATAAAAAATTACGTTGGGTTAATTCAGCTTAAGAATGGTTTTCAAATTCAAGTGCTTCCTAAGATAGCTTTTGGAGATGAAGATGAAGAAAATGTGAAAACAAAGAAAGTATTTCTTAAGATGCTTTGCAGTATGAAAGATTTTCCTTGTAAAGTGTTCAATGAATCTTCTTTAAATGTAGCTCAGATGAATTTGTATGAACTGTTTATTAATATGTATCTACAGGAAGTAAGATAACTGGTAAAGCGGGGGATAAAGTCAAATTATGTTGAGCAGGAAGATAACTTGCATTACTATAAGGGGAAACTACTTGTAAGCGAGAATGTGAGAGTGAATTTAGCACATAAGGAGCATTTTTACGTTTCCTATGAAGAATTTCATCCAAATCGTGCAGAAAACCGTCTAATAAAGGCTACCCTCTTAAAGTTGCAGAAATTGACAACAAGTGCAGAAAATTCAAAAGAAATCAGACAGTTACTAACAGCATTTGAAATGGTAGATGCTTCTGTCAATTGTACAAAGGATTTCTCACAGGTTGTAATTAACAGAAATACAAAGGACTACGAAGTGCTAATGCAGTGGTCGAAAGTGTTTTTGATGAATAAAAGTTTTACAACATTTTCAGGAAGTACAACATCAAGAGCATTGTTATTCCCGATGGAATCAATATATGAGAGTTATGTGGCACAACAAATTAAGAAAGTAATGAGCCCGGAAGGTTGGACTGTATCATGTCAGGATAGGGGACATTATCTTTTCATAGAACCAAGGCGTCAATTTGCCATTAGACCAGATATTGTCATTAAGAAAGGCGAACGCATAGTGGTTTTAGATACTAAATGGAAAAGCTTGGTTAATAATGAAAAAAACAATTATGGTATTTCACAAGCAGATATGTATCAGATGTATGCTTATTCCAAGAAATATGATACTTCTGAGATATGGCTTTTATATTCAGTAAATGATGAAATGAGAAATCATAAGCCTATCAGGTTTGAAAGTGGAGACGGAACTACAGTAAATTTATATTTTATAGATGTTGATAAAATAGAGGATAGTTTGCAGGAGTTGGTGTGTAAATTAGAAGTGGAGAAATAGATTATTGCAAAAAATTGCCCAATTGAGTATTATATATAGAAAAATATCTAGCATAAAAAAGCAAAGATAATATGATATTTATATACAGAAAGAAGTAGGAGAAATACAGATGGATATTGTTACAGAAGGTTATTTGGAAGAATTTGTTCAGAATTTTAGTGTTAATACAAAAGATATAACAAAGCAATTTGAATATTTTGCAAATTTTATTGTAGTAGCGAATCTTTATGATGCAAATAGATTTCAAATTAAAGATATTAGCACAGGAAAGAATGCTCCAGGAATAGATGGCATTGCGATTATTATAAATAATAGATTATGTACAAGTGTTGAAGAAGTAAAAGATTCAATTAAATATAATAATAAACTTGATGTGGAATTTCTTTTTATACAGTCTAAGATTTCTAGTAAATTTGAAGGAAATGATATAGAAGGATTTTTTAGATGGACGAAGATTTTTTTTAATTTTGAACCTAATAAGGTTTATACAAGTGAGCTTAATAATCTTATTTGTATTGCGAAAGAAGTATATAAAAATTCTAGGTATTTTAGTAGATATCAGCCTAAATTAAAATTATTTTATGTCTGTAATGGAAAATGGACCGAGGATGTCATTTTAAAAACAATCATAGATGAGAATATAGTTGAATTGGAAAATAAAAATTTATTTGAAAGTGTAGAATTTATCCCTTATGATGTGAAAAAAGTACAAAAAATGTATTTAAAAACCAAACTTCCTGTGGAGGCATCTATAATAATGGAAAATACAATTCCATTGCCTAAAATAGATGGTGTTAAGTCAGCAATGTTTACAATATTACCATTTAAAGAATTTGTGAAACTTATTGTTGACGATAATGATAAAATTAAATCAGTTTTTGAGGATAATATTAGAGGTTTTTTAGGATTAAAAGACAATACAGTTAATCAAGATATTCAAAAGACAATAACGGAAGGAAGAACTGGAGAATTCTGCTTATTAAATAATGGTGTTACTGTTGTAGCAGAGAAAATTATTGGTACGGGAATGGATATAACATTAATAAATTATCAGATTGTTAATGGATGTCAAACTAGCAATGTTTTATATGAATGTAGGAATGAAAGTGATATAGATAAAGTATATGTTCCTGTAAAGATAATAGAAACTGATAATAATAAAATACAAGTAGAAGTTACGCGTGCTACGAATAATCAGACAGAAGTTGAAACCGAACAATTAGAAGCTTTAACTGAATATCAAAAGGAACTTGAGCAATATTATGAAGCTTTGGCAAAGAAAAATGCTAATGCTTTGTATTATGAAAGGAGGGCTAATCAATATAAGAAGGATAGAATCAACCCAGCTAATATTGTAAATATTGAAAATCAAATAAAAGATTTTGCAAGTATGTTTAATGAAAAACCATATATAGTTTCGGGTTATTATAGTAAGTTATTGAAAGACTTGGGAAAAGAAATTTTTAATCCGCAACATAAACCAATAATGTATTATACATCAGCATTATCTTATAGTAAATTAATGAGATTCTTTAATGAAGAAGTTATAGATAACAAATTATGGAGATTTAGATATCATATAATTATGATTCTTAAATATGTTGTAAATAAAAAAACTGTGCCTCAAGGTAATGGAAAGGATATTGAAAAATATTGTAAATCTATAATAGAAATATTGGAAAATGATGAAAAATGTAAGATAGCTTTTATAGAATGCCAAGATTTTTTATTGGGTTTGGATAATGAAATCAAAATTTCAAATCGTAAATCATCTGAAAAAAGAACGACTACAGAAATTATATTAAAAGAAATTGGGTATCAATATTTAGGGATGCCAAAGCAGAATACTTTTCACAAGTAATTGAATTGGAATTAATTTAGGTAGCTATATATGAATTAAAAAGAGTTGAAAGGCAGGAGCACTTATGATACCGTTCTTTGGGGAGAGCAGTAAAATAGCTCTTATGAGTGCTAATATGAAAGACTGGGAACAGCTGGGGGTTAAATTAAACCGAGGAACATTAGCAGCTGGTTTAATACATGTGCACAGGAATATATGCAGCCTGTATACGACAGACTGTATGTACATCCTCGAGAGCAGATTGTAATATATGCTGATGAAACTACGGCACAGGTGCTGCATGAGGATGATAAAAATCCTGAATCAAAGTCATATATATGGCTGTATACCAGTGGAGCATTTGAGGAACACAGGATTGTAATATATGAATACCAGCCAACAAGAGGCGGATATCATGCAGCAAAATTCCTTGCCGATTATCATGGTTATGTACATACTGATGGATTAAGTTGCCATAACCGTCTAAAAGATGTAACGAGATGCGGCTGCTGGGCTCATTTGAGACGGTACCTGTTTGAGGCTGTGCCAAAGAAAACAAAAGATACTACTCAGTTACCAGCCCTTACAGGACTGGCTTATTGTGATAGACTTTTTGGGATAGGAAGAAAACTCGCGGATTTATCTGCAGATGAACGCAGACAGAAGCGCCTGGAATTGGAACGCCCATTGCTGGATTCATTCTGGGAATGGGTGGAAAAACAAAATCAGCTTGGTGGTTCAAAGTTTGCCAAAGCGGTGAATATGCGCTGAATCAGAAGCCATATATGGAAAACTATCTGAAAGACGGCAGATGTTCTATAAGCAATAATGCGGCAGAACGTGATGTGAAAGTATACGTGATGGGAAGAAAGAACTTTCTGTTTCACGATACGGTAAAAGGAGCAACTGCAAGTGCAATAGTATATACACTTGCAGAAACAGCAAAGGTTAATGGATTAAACATCCGTCTTTACCTGGAAACAGTGATGACAAAGATGCTGGACTACAAAAATGAGCCCGAAAGCATTCTTGAAGACCTTATGCCATAGTCAGAGATGCTGCAGAAGACATGTAATCTTAATAATCATTCAGAAATCTGATTTTTTATGAATCAGAAGAGAAGGATATTTATACTGTGGGTTATGTAGCGCTTACGTATTATTTATTAATTATAACATTAATTTGTAGAAATATATAATGCTTATATGTATTAGGTAGTGGTTGGTAATGCCTGATTGTTGAATGTAAAAAAAGTTTTTACAATTGTATTGATAATTTTTAGATCCGTGTATATAATAAATATGAAAAAATGAAAGGGGGTATTACAATGAAGTTTGATGAATTATTTGAAAAAAGGGATTTGGTAGCATCTAAGTTAAAAGATTGTATCCGTGATAAAGGATATACTAAGGTTTCTTTTGCTGCAAAGGCAGATATATCGCGACCTACACTTGATAAATTGTTAAATGGAAATATAGATAATAAATGCACTTTTGATCGTCATCTTCAGAAGATATTGAAAATGTTAAATATGTCGGTGGAAGAATTGATGTTTTATCATTCCACATCAGCAAAAAATATTAATACAGCAGTATTTTCACAGAATACGCCTGAAAATCATAAAATGAGTGATTTAGCTAAGAAACAGTATGACTTATTATTAGATGTTATTGATTTATGTGCAATATATTATTAAAAGATGTATAGTGTTAAAAGAATGTTTGTCAGATATTAATCATTGCGAAGTGGAGATATAATTTTATGAGTGAATTGATTACTGCTGAAAATATAGATATGGTTATAAAAAAGAATTCAGAAATTAAGGAAGAAGTATTGAGTCAGGCGATTAAGCTACGGTCAAATCCAGAAATAATGCAAGTTGCATCACCACCACAACTTGCATTATTAATTCTTAAAGGTTTTGGTTTAATTCAGATGCCGATAGAAGATAAATACTGGAGTGGGGCAATATTTGTTAAAGATGGGAAGTATATTCCTGTATTGAACACGGCGTTACCAAGGGCTAATCAGTATTTTACAGCCTGGCATGAGATATATCATTTAATATTTGATAAGGTTTCTTTTAACCATTTTATTGAAATTGATAATATGTTGGAAGAACGAAAAGCAGAATGTTTTGCAGCTTGTATGTTATTAAAGGGTGTAGAAAGATACTATGAGGATCTTACTAAGATGGATTTTATTTCAAAAATATTTTATTGTATGGCAACATTTCAGGCACCTTATAAATCTGTACTAGTTTCATTGTATGAGTATGCTGTTCAAAGTAAGAATGAAGAGTTATGTTGTAAGATTAAAGAAGTATTTGATTTACAATTTGATAACTTAGCAGAGAAATTTCAGATGCTGGGTTTGGATGATAGTCTTGTAACGCCATCTTATGTAATAAATACATCTTCATTGCAGGAAAAAATAAAGAAAAGTATGGAAATCAATCCGGAACTTAATTATCATAAGGATAATGAAGCATTTTTGAAAAATATTATGACAGAGATATCTATGATAATAAGGAGAAGCTGATGACAGAGATACCTGAGATTATAAAAATAGAGAATAAGAGACATATAGCTATTTTAGACACTTCTTCAATATCATTTATGCAGATATTATATGCAAAAGGATTGAAGCCGGAAGAAATTTTAAAAGATTATGATTTAATTTTAATTCCTAAATGGGTATTAGCAGAAATAAATGATGCAGCCGGAAGAGTTAATTACGTACATGAATTGATTGAAAAAGGTTATCCTATATTTAGTATCAATGAAGAGATATATACTGATTTAACTGATAATGAAGAGGTCAATTTATATAAAATTGTTCTTGCGTCAACGCGTCAGATAGGAAGAATTATAAGTTATTTGCGCCGATATGTAGAAAAGGCAGATCCTCTTGATATGGATAGCTATAAGGAATGGATTAATAAACTTTATGATGAATGGCCGATATCTAATCAGGTTTTATCATCAGGAAGAATAAAAAAGAAAAATGCAGGTGAGGTATCTATTACTATTTTAGCTGAGATTGTTTCATGGTATTATCCGGAAACAGATGTATTAACAATATATTCTCAGGATAGTGATACTTATGAATTTCAGAAAAAAGCTGAGGAAAATCTTAGAAAAGTATTTGAACATAAAATACCAGTTCCAGTTTCTTATAAGAGTAATGATGCTATTTTATGCCAGCTTATTAGAAATGGAGAAATAGATATTCATAATCTTGGTGAATATAGAAATGATACCCGCAAGATTACATATAGTAAAGAGCGTAAAGACCATTCTATTGTGTTAGTTACAGAATTGATTGATAATGATTTATTTGAAAAACTTATTGAAGATGAGACAGTTCATATTATATTTTAGACAATATAGGTTAATATGGTATATAATTATATTTATTCAGCTAAAAATAAATATAAAACAGTAGTTAAGAAAGGAATTATATTATGGAAATTTATGAAATGATAGACCTACAGGATTGTCCAAGATGTTTAGGACCTTCTTTATTAGAGGAAGTAGACCATGGTTTTTATGTAACTTGCCTGGATTGTGGATGTCAGTCAGCAACATTCAGATATAATAATGACGAAGACAAGCTTGAAGCTGCGAAGAAAACAGCTGAGTTATGGAATACTGGCAAGGTAATCTATACAGGTTATGGAGATTAATAATATATGTATGCATAGTTTTGAAGCATGACAGATATGTTTGTGTGCAATGTTATTATAATTAATGTATAGTATAGATGGGAATATGTATAATAATCCAGAATGTGATATATAAGATAGGAGAATTAAACGATGAAGAGTCAGGAAGAACTTTTTAATATGACAGTAATGGAATTAAGAGAGTATATGAATTCACTTTCTAATGAAGAAATAAAGCAGGCGGCAGAGATGTTTGAATATGATGAGCACGAAAGAGATCCGCTTACACTTCTTTCAGCGCCTAAGCTTTTTGAGTATATGAAATATGCAAATGGAGCAGTAGATATTGATTTTGGCGAATAATGCTATAAAGAGGGAGTGTGATTAATAGTCACGCTCTTTTATTTATGCTGGGAGGCAATAATTGTGGCGGTCTTTGTGTATTAAAATGGTAAAAGAAATTATAATGAAAATATCAGCAAAATATAGAGAGAGAATGTGAGTGATAAGTTATATGGGTTTGTTTAAAAAGAAGGCAAAAGTGCATTCGTATGATAAAGGCATATAAATGAAAATACATGTAGAAGGAAGATATAATTATGGTTAAGAAAATTGTAAAAGGAAAGCATATATTTGCAAGAAAGGCACAGCCTGCAACAGAAGCAGACAGGCAGGTTGTGACAGATTTGATAGATACGTTAAGAGCAAATAGGGAAATATGTGTTGGAATGGCTGCAAATATGATAGGTGTGAATAAGTCAATAATAGTTGTGGCATCAGGTCCATTTCAATTTGCAATGATTAATCCTGTTATAACTAAGAAGACTGGTGAATATAAGACGGAAGAGGGTTGTTTATCATTAGATGGTGTCAGACCTTGCATAAGATATGATGAGATAGAGGTTGATTATCTTGATATTAATTTTAAGCCACAACATGGGAAGTATAGTGGGTTTACGGCACAAGTCATACAACACGAGGTGAACCATTGTTGTGGGGTGGTAATATAATTAAGAATAAGTTATAAAAAATTCTTGAATATCCAAGCAATATAATAATTAAATATTAATAATTACAGGCAGGACTAAATCAGCTTTGTACTAAAAAGAGTATAGAGTGGTTTGTCCTGCTTTTTTCTTTTGCAGAAAGTTATGAATATGTTAAAATAGTTGGAAAATTAAGGTGTATTTACCGATATAATACAAAGAAACATAGAATACTAATTATTCATCTTTTTAAATATCATCATATTTTATTTTACAATCAGTATCCTGTCCAACAAATGTTACAACTGGCTTTGGTGACTGATTGACAGTCATAGATAAGGTCTTAAAAGAAATTGAACTTGCTTTTCTGCCAGCATCTATTGATTATTCACAATATGATGCCTTATTCTGCTTTTCGTGGAAATATTGTCTTATTATAAATAAAAACACAATAAAAATCTGATTATCCGCTAAAACACAGTATCTATCAGCATTTTCAAGGAAACAAACACATCAATTTACTACTTATTTACTACCATTGAATGAGCCTTGATACGCAAGTTTTCCTAGATATGCAAAGATATGGTACAGCACA
>OGLQ01000328.1_pt1 | contig 43137 bp, 32 predicted proteins | sample 1572941 | NCBI WGS metagenome assembly OGLQ01 (sample SAMEA2581891, study PRJEB24529) | metagenome | biome: Human gut stool | place: China | collected 2011
TGCCGTATGGTGATTTGTTCTTTGTAGAAGCCCGTCTTCATCTCAAGGTTGAGGATAAGCCCGCGTTCTTCTCCGTCGAAATTATCTTCAGTCTTTAGTGTGAGCCGGGTTTCGTTCTCGCGGGTGAGGTCAAACCAGCGGAAGTGAAGGCTTCCCAAGCCTTCCAACTGTAAGGGGCGGTTGTTGGTGTCTACCATTGTGGTTCCGCCAAGGGTGGTGATGGAGGCAATGCGCCAGTCACTACGTGTCAGGTCTATCTGCAGGGTAGAGGCATCTCCATCCAGAGTAGTTTCCTGCATGGGCGAGAGGCGAAGGTCATCGTCGTTGCTACAAGCTGTCAAGCCGCAAAGAAAAAGAGCGAACAGAAGGATGGGTTGGAATAAGTCAGTCGTTTTCATGTTGGTTATTATTTGATTTATGTCCATTGGACGTGGCATTCTTTGTAAATGCTGCACGACAAAGATAATTATTTCCTCTTTACGGTGTATTCTCCGAAAGAAAGAAGTACTCTTTTTTGCCGGATAATACGGGTTTTATTAACTTGCGCACAAATTAACCACTAATCACTAACCATTAATCATTGATTCCATGAAATACCAAGTTGCCATTATCGGTGGAGGTCCTGCGGGATATACTGCTGCCGAAGCTGCCGGAAAAGCAGGATTGAGTGTCGTACTATTTGAGAAGCAGAGTCTCGGTGGAGTGTGCCTGAATGAAGGGTGTATCCCTACCAAGACCTTGTTGTATTCGGCCAAGACCTATGACGGAGCCCGCCATGCTTCGAAGTATGCGGTCAGTGTGCCCGAAGTATCGTTTGATTTGCCCAAGATTATTGCTCGCAAGCAGAAGGTAGTGCGCAAGCTGGTATTGGGAGTCAAAGGAAAGCTGACTGCCCATGGTGTGACGATTGTCAGTGGAGAGGCCACAGTGACGGACAAGAATCATGTGGAGTGCGGCGGAGAAACCTACGAATGCGAGAACCTGCTGCTCTGCACCGGTTCCGAAACCTTTGTCCCTGCCATTCCCGGCATAGACAAAGTGTCCTATTGGACTCATCGTGATGCGCTGGATAACAAGGAACTGCCCGCTTCGCTTGCCATCATCGGCGGCGGTGTCATCGGTATGGAGTTCGCTTCTTTCTTCAACAGCCTGGGAGTGCAGGTAACTGTCGTCGAGATGCTGGACGAGATACTGGGAGGCGGTATGGACCGAGAGCTGGCGGGTATGCTCCGTGCAGAGTACGCCAAGCGGGGAATCAAGTTCATGCTGAGTGCAAAAGTAGTGTCTGTCATGCCGGATACTGCCGAAGCTTCTTCCCTTATCCAGGTGAATTATGAAACAGCCGACGGTCCCGGTTCCGTCGTTGCCGAACGGCTTCTGATGAGTGTCGGGCGCCGTCCGGTAATGAAAGGCTTCGGATTGGAGAATCTGGGCTTGGAAAGAACGGAGCGCGGAAATGTCTTTGTCAACGGACAGATGCAGACTTCAGTTCCCGGAGTATATGCTTGCGGCGACTTGACGGGATATTCCTTGCTGGCGCATACAGCCGTCCGCGAGGCGGAAGTAGCCATACATTCCATCATTGGCCGGAAGGACACTATGAGTTATCGTGCCATCCCCGGCGTGGTGTATACCAATCCCGAAATAGCCGGTGTGGGCGAGACAGAAGAATCCCTTCAGAAGAAAGGCGTTGCCTACCGTGTCGTGAAGCTGCCGATGGCGTACAGTGGTCGCTTTGTAGCAGAGAATGAAGGAGTGAATGGCGTCTGCAAGTTACTGTTGGGCAGTGACGATACCGTATTGGGGGCACATGTCTTGGGTAATCCCGCTTCGGAAATCATCACGCTGGCAGGCATGGCCATCGAGCTGAAACTTGCTGCCGATGAATGGAAGAAGATTGTCTTTCCGCACCCCACGGTGGGAGAGATATTCAAGGAGGCATTGTAGAACCCATGACTATTGTTTCATATAAACATAAAAGATGAAAACCGTAAAGCTAATCACCTGCGACGATGCCTTCCAGGCACATGTTATTCAGGATGCCTTGAAGAATGAGGGCATTGCGTCTGTTTTGCATAATGAAAACATGTCTTCCGTGATGCGCGGATATGTCCGTGATGTCACGGGAGTGGATATATTTGTCTATGAGGACGAATATGACAATGCCCTCCGTCTGCTTGAACGGAACCAGATGATTCCGGAACAGTTGAGGTACTGCCCCCATTGCGGTTCGGATGAGATTAAGTTTGTGCTGAAGAAGAGCCATCGGGTGCGTGCTGTGGTGGCTGCTGTTATTGCGGCATTGTCGGCCGCACCTCCGGGCACTGAGCATTGGGAGTATGTATGCAGGAAGTGCGGCATTCATTTTGAGAAGCCGGTGGCGAAAGGAACAATTGAAGAATAATCAGGTGTTTATTCTTTTAACCGCTTTTCAATCCAGTCCCGGTTTTTACGTCCCAATCGGCTTTCCGCAAAATCCAGGAAAGCCGATGTGTCTGTTATATGGGCTTGGATGACACCTGCCAGAAAGTTGAAGAAAGGTTCTTCACCCACCCGGACAAGTAGGTCGGCGAGTAGTACTGACCCTTTCCTATAGAGGGCAAGATGCGCTTCGCGGTCGTTGCGGTCAATACCCCAGATAGGACGGATATGGCGTGTTTCCTTACGGTAGGCGTCGATGTAAGCGGCATAGGCTTTTTCGCCGCGGGCGTGGCGTATGTATTGCAAAGCACTGAATTCGGCAAAAGATTCGTTCAGCCAGTCGTGCCAAGATTCCACCGGAGCCTTGTTCCACCAGAAGTGGCCGATTTCGTGGGCGGTGTTCTTGAGTACATATTCATTGAATGTTCGGGAACTGAGCATAATGAAATTTTTACGGCTGTACCCTCCTGAGGTGCCGGAAGCTGAAAGCAGGAATTTCATGTAAATATCCTCATCTCCCGCAATTTTATAAAGGCGTCGGAAGAATTTCAAGGCATTGTGGCAACATTGAAGTGCCGAGTCTGCACCGGCATCCGGGAAGTCTGTATAGATAAGTTCAATGGTAGTTCCGTTATCATTGATGCGGCGGCTTTTCAGCATGGGTGAAGCCAGGATAACATTGTCGAAATTCTCCCAAGGTTGCTCCATTTCCCACATCCCTTCTTCTGTATGGGAAATAATACCTGAGCCGCTCACCGTATAACCGTCAGTGATGCCGATTCGTAAGTGCGAATAATCTGCCCGGTTACCGTTGCAGACAGGATACCATCCCGTATAGTAACCAAGTTCAATCCAATGGTCATTGAATGATTTTGCAGGGCCCTGCACTTCCTGCATGTAGAGTGTGTAACGGGTATTTATGCGGCAGCGGTCATCGGCTCCTGCCGGCCGGTAGAGGGTCAAGGTCCGTCCGTCGGGAATGAATTGGGCAGGTGCTGGGGCAAGCGTATCGAAACGGTAGGTTATCTCCCGGCTGCTGTGGCGTAGTGTGTCGATACGGGCATGGCGCCATAGTACCAACGAGATTGAGTCACTGTCATGGAAATCGACTTCAAACGAACCGCCAACTTCGACTTGTCGGTTCGGTACATCAATCTGTACGGTTAAGTCATAACTGACAATGCGCGGAGATTCTTGTGCCCGAAGCATGGGGGAGAAAAGGAGGCATATTGTAAAGCTGGCAATTGTAAGTTGTAGTTTCATGGTACATCAATTTTAGAGTGATAGTAACTGGGAGATTTTGCCTATGCAATCTATGCAAAAGTAGTATTTTTAAAGGAATATTAAGATGGATGGCTGGATATAATTTATGAAAAGACTACCTCGTTGTTGTTCATTTGTAAGATTGTCGTACTTTTGCCTTTAAAGATAAATATATTTATGAAAAGGATATTGTTGCTGTTAATTTTATCCGTCTGCCTGCTCCCATTATGGCCCCAAGAGACGGTAACTCCGGTGAAGCCGCTCTCTGCGCGGATTGATGCGTTGATAGAACACAAACTTCCCGCAGGCTCTAATGTGGCCATTTCGGTCTATGACCTGACTGCCGGAAAGCCCTTGTACGGCTATCAGGCGGATAAGCTTTCCCGTCCCGCTTCTACCATGAAGCTGCTGACTACCATTACCGCCCTTTCTCGTCCCGAAGCCGACGAGCCGTTCCGTACGGAAGTGTGGTATCAGGGAACCATTGAGCGCGATACCTTGCAGGGAGATATGTACGTGATAGGCGGTTACGACCCGGAGTTTGATGAAGAGGCGTTGGATTCCCTGGTGGCTGCCGTGGCCCGTTTCCCCTTCTCCGTCATCAAAGGCAAGGTGTATGGAGATGTCTCCATGAAAGACTCCTTGTACTGGGGCAGCGGTTGGTTGTGGGATGACACCCCTTATTCTTTCCAGCCCTACCTCTCACCGCTGATGCTGAATAAAGGAGTGGTAAAGGTTACCGCTACACCCGGCGAACGGGGCGACAGCGCACGCCTTGAATGCACTCCCGCCTCTTCCTATTATACACTGACGAACAAGACCCGAAGCCGTACCCCTTCTGCCGGACGTTTCCGTGTGTCGCGCGACTGGCTGGTGAACGGGAACAACATCACCGTGACGGGCAACGTCGATGCCCGCCGTGCAGGTACGGTCAATATCTTTTCTTCGCAGGACTTCTTCATGCATACCTTTATGGAACGGTTGCAGGCACGAGGCATCCGGTGCATTCCGGCGGCAGAAGCGGAAGTCTCTTACCTCTTCGGTGAGTTCCGGCAAGACAGCCTTTCCGTGCGGATGGCTTCCTATGAAACTTCCGTGCAGGATGTGGTGAAACAGATAATGAAGGAGAGCGATAATCTCAATGCCGAAGCCATGCTCTGCCGGTTGGGTGTGCAGAGCAGCGGAAAGAAGCGTGTCTCTGCCGAGGACGGGCTTTCCGCCATCCGCATGCTGATAAAAGAGATGGGATATAACCCCGATAGGTATAATCTGGCAGATGGTTGCGGCCTTTCCAATTACAACTACATTTCACCGGAACTCTTGGTTTCTTTCCTGCGATATGCCTACTCGCGTACGGATGTTTTCCAGAAACTGTATAAGGCTTTGCCCATTGGCGGCGTGGACGGTACACTGGAGTTCCGCATGAAGAAAGGCACCCTTTCCCACAGAAATGTACATGCCAAGACGGGTTCCTTTACCGCCATCAACTGCCTGGCCGGCTACCTTAAAGCCCGCAACGGACACGAGATAGCCTTTGCCATCATGAACCAGAATGCACTGTCGGGCAGGGAAGCACGCGCTTTCCAGGATGCGGTGTGTGATGAAGTGATACGTTGAGGTTTAGCCATCGTAAAGTTGACCTTTAGCGTCGTAAAGTTAAGGTTTAGCTTCCTAATGCAGACCTTTACGGAGTGAGCCCCAAGAGTAGGGGAAATCATTCCTCTTTCGTATTGCGGTAGCGTGCCGGAGACATACCCAGATAAGACTTCACATACTTCCCGAAGAAAGACTGGTTGGGGAAATCGAACTCCTCTGCAATCTCTTTGATGGACTTGTCCGAGTGCTTCAGCCGGTACTTGATGTGTTCAATGGCATTCTCGTTTATCAAGTCCAGCGGTGTACGTCCGCACGCCTGCTTGATAACCTTCGAAAAGTGTTTGGGGCTGTAGCAGAGTGCATCGGCGTAATATCCTACAGAACGGTGTATGCCGTTGTCTTTGGACAACATCTCTATAAATTTACGCAGGATATAGTCGGACTGTTTGATGCTTTCTTTTGTATCGGCTGTCATTGCTGAAGGGTTCACTTCTTTGTTGAGGTGTCCCAACATTTCACAGAAAATGGCAGAAAACAAGTGTTGCATCACTTCCCTATGATAGGGATGAGGCTCGTCGTTTATCTTTGCCATAAGCAGTTCCCGGTAGAATTTGAAGATTTCCTTGTCTCCTTCCTCCCCGACAGATTTTATGGGATTGTTGTGGATATGCATAACGGTATTCCATGTATCCTTCTCCATCTTGACCACGCGTTGTAGGAACTGTGTGGAGAATGCGGCAAGCCTTATCTTGTGCTTTGGGCTTACCATCGCGTGGCTGATAATGGTATTGGGAAGGCCGAGCAGTAAGTCGCCTGCTTCCAGTTGGTAGGTTTTGTAGTTGACGTCCAACTGGATACAGCCTTCTAGACAGATAGCGATAAGGAAGCATCCTAATCTTATTGTATCTTCATTGTAGGGGCTTCCCTCCAGACTGTTGATTATGACAAAGTCATTGTCTACATAGTCAAGGACATGTTCGCTGTTCTTAAAGTCCGCGATTTCTACGATTTTTATGTTCCCTTTCTCCATATTCTTCCTTTTTCGTTTTGCAAAGTTGGTGAATAATGGGAAATATGGAATGTTCCATTATGCGGCTTTCTTGTTCTATATGTCATTTATAGACAATTCATTAGCCTTAAAAAAGATGAATGTCGAAAAAGGGACATCCTTGGAGTGTAATTGGTCATTATGGCGTTGTTCCTTTCTCCTACTTTTGCCACCAGTTTTAACAAAAATACAATGAGAAAGAGTATGATTACATTAAACAGGAAATGGATACGGCTGATAGGGATTGTCGGTTGTACAATGTGTTTGGCATCTTGCAAGCAGGCAACGGATGCTTCCGGAATGAAACCTTCTTACGCTACCATGAAAGTGGAGGCGACAGACAAAGAGCTTTCCACTTCGTATTCGGCAACGATACGCGGACGGCAGGACATAGATATCTATCCGCAAGTGTCGGGTACCATTGAGAAGCTTTGTGTGACTGAGGGGCAGAAGGTGCGCCGCGGACAGTCGCTTTTCATTATCGACCAAGTGCCCTACAAGGCTGCCCTCAAAACGGCCGTGGCCAATGTGGAGGCTGCACGCGCTGCACTGGCTACTGCTGCACTGACTTACAATAGCAACAAGGAACTGTATGCGCAGAAAGTGGTTTCGGAATTTAGTCTGAAGACTGCCGAGAACGCCTATCTTACCGCCAAGGCACAGCTCTCGCAGGCCGAAGCCCAGGAGATAAGTGCGCGCAACAACCTCTCCTATACGGAAGTGAAGAGTCCCAGCGACGGGGTGGTGGGGGCATTGCCCTACCGTGCAGGAGCATTGGTCAGCCCCAGCCTGCCGCAGCCGTTGACAACGGTCAGTGACAACAGCGACATGTACGTTTACTTTTCCATGACCGAAAACCAGTTGCTTGCCCTGACCCGCCAATACGGAAGCATGGACGAGGCGTTGAAGAACATGCCTCAAGCGGAACTGAGACTGAACGACAATTCCGTCTATGACAAGAAAGGAACCATCGAGTCCATCAGTGGCGTCATTGACCGTCAGACGGGTACGGTAGTGGCACGTGTGGTATTTCCCAATGAATCGCGCCTGCTCCACAGTGGGGCGTCGGGCACGGTGGTGGTGCCTACCACTTATAAGAACTGTATTGTGATTCCGCAAGAGGCCACCGTGCAGTTGCAGGACAAGACAGTGGTATATAAGGTAGTGGATGGCAAGGCCGTTTCTGCCTTGATTACCGTGGCCGGAATAAATGACGGACGCGAATACGTAGTGCTGGACGGACTGGAAGTCGGCGACGAGATTGTTTCCACCGGTGCCGGACTGCTGCGCGAAGGGACACAGGTGAAATAATGAACTGCTATTTATCAACTATCAATGACCCATTAAGATGAAAGGAAATATATTTATAAAGCGGCCGGTGATGGCTATCTCCATCTCCGTACTGATTCTGGTGATAGGGCTTATCTCGCTCTTTACGCTGCCGGTGGAACAGTATCCTGATATTGCACCTCCCACGGTGTACGTCAGCGCCAACTACACCGGTGCCGACGCCGAAGCCGTATTGAACAGTGTCATCATGCCGTTGGAAGAGAGTATCAACGGTGTGGAGAACATGATGTACATCAGCTCTACCGCCACCAATGCCGGTTCTGCCACCATACAGGTCTACTTCAAGCAGGGCACGGACCCCGACATGGCTGCGGTGAACGTACAGAACCGCGTATCCAAGGCGCAGGGACTGCTGCCTGCCGAAGTGACGAAAATCGGTGTGACTACCCAGAAGCGCCAGACCAGCTTCCTGCAAATCGGTGCTTTGGTAAGCACCGACGGACGCTACGACCAGACTTTCCTAGCCAATTACCTCGATATCAACGTGATTCCGCAGATTAAGCGTATCGAAGGTGTGGGTGATGTAATGGAGCTGGGCGATACATACAGCATGCGTATCTGGCTGAAACCGGAACGGATGGCGCAGTATGGACTGGTTCCTTCGGATGTGACCGCCGTATTGGGCGAGCAGAACATCGAGGCGCCTACCGGTTCGCTGGGCGAGAGTTCTAAGAACGTATTCCAGTTTACGATGAAATATCGCGGACGCCTGAAAAGTGTGGAGGAATTCCAGAATACGGTGGTACGCTCGCAGAGCGACGGTTCCGTGCTTCGTCTGAAAGATGTGGCGGATGTGGAGCTGGGTACGTTGACTTACAGTTTCCGCAGTGAGATGGACAGCAAGCCGGCTGTACTTTTCATGATGTTCCAGACGGCAGGCTCCAACGCAACCGCCGTCAACAAGCAGATTACTGCACAGATAGACGAGATGAGGAAGAGCCTGCCCGAAGGGACGGAGTTTGTGACGATGATGAGCTCCAACGACTTCCTCTTCGCTTCCATACACAATGTGGTGGAGACGCTGGTGATTGCCATTATCCTGGTAATCCTGGTGGTGTACTTCTTCTTGCAGGACCTTAAGAGTACGCTCATACCGTCCATCTCCATTATCGTGTCGCTGGTCGGTACGTTTGCCTGCCTGGTGGCTGCGGGGTTCAGTCTCAATATCCTGACGCTGTTTGCACTGGTGCTTGCCATCGGTACGGTGGTGGACGATGCCATCGTGGTGGTGGAGGCGGTGCAGTCCAAGTTCGACGCCGGATATAAGTCTCCCTACCTTGCCACGAAGGATGCGATGGGCGATGTGACGATGGCTATCATCTCTTGTACCTGCGTGTTCATGGCGGTGTTTATCCCCGTGACGTTTATGGGTGGTACTTCGGGTGTGTTCTATACGCAGTTCGGCATTACGATGGCAACGGCAGTGGGCATCTCCATGATTTCGGCATTGACGCTTTGCCCCGCCTTGTGCGCCATCATGATGCGTCCGTCGGACGGCACGAAGAGTGCGAAGAGCATCAACGGACGGGTGCGCGCGGCATACAATGCTTCGTTCAACGCCGTGCTGGGAAAATATAAGAAAGGTGTGATGTTCTTTATCCACCGCCGCTGGATGGTGTGGACTTCATTGGCGGCTACCGTCGTATTGCTGGTTTACTTGATGAGCACCACCAAGACAGGGCTTGTGCCGCAGGAGGACCAGGGTGTCATCATGGTGAACGTCAGCACCTCACCGGGAAGCACGCTGGAAGAAACTACGAAGGTGATGAACAAGTTGGAGGATATTCTGAAGAGCACACCAGAGATAGAGCACTATGCCAAGGTGGCAGGCTACGGGCTGATGTCCGGTCAGGGAACTTCCTACGGCACCATCATCATCCGTCTGAAGGACTGGGGTGAGCGAAAGGGGAGCGAACACACGTCCGATGCTGTGGTGGCACGCCTCAATGCCCAGTTCTACGGTGTGAAGGAGGCGCAGATATTCAGCTTCCAGCCGGGTATGATTCCGGGCTACGGTATGGGTAACTCCTTAGAGCTGAACCTCCAGGACAGAACGGGCGGTGACATGGCAACGTTCTACGAGGCAGTGATACAGTTCCTGGGTGCGCTGAACCAGCGTCCTGAGGTGGCTATGGCGTATACCTCTTATGCTATGAACTTCCCGCAGGTATCGGTAGATGTAGATGCGGCCAAGTGTAAGCGTGCGGGCATTTCGCCGAGTGTGGTGCTCGACGCGTTGGGCAGTTATTGCGGTGGAGCTTATATCTCCAATTACAACCAGTTCGGTAAGGTATACCGCGTCATGATGCAGGCATCGCCCGAATATCGTCTGGACGAACAGGCACTGGGTAATATGTTTGTGCGCAACGGTACGGAGATGGCTCCGGTCAGCCAGTTTGTGACATTGAATCGGGTGCTTGGTCCGGAGACGGCCAACCGCTTCAATCTGTATAGCGCCATCTCTGCCAACGTGAATCCGGCAGAAGGATATTCGTCCGGTGAAGTGCAGAAAGTGATTGCGGAAGTGGCGGAACAGACATTGCCGCTGGGCTACGGTTACGAGTACGGAGGTATGGCACGTGAGGAAGCCAATACCGGTGGTGCGCAGACTGTCTTTATTTATGCCATCTGTATCTTCCTTATCTATCTCATTCTGGCATGTCTCTACGAGAGCTTCCTGGTGCCGTTTGCGGTCATCTTCTCCGTACCGTTCGGGCTGATGGGTTCGTTCCTCTTTGCCAAAGTCCTTGGCTTGGAGAACAACATCTATTTGCAGACGGGTGTAATTATGTTGATTGGTCTGCTTGCCAAGACAGCTATTCTGATTACGGAGTATGCCATCGAGCGGCGCCGCAAGGGAATGGGCATTGTGGAATCGGCCTACTCGGCCGCCCAGGTCCGCCTGCGTCCTATCCTGATGACGGTGCTGACGATGATATTCGGTATGCTTCCGTTGATGTTCTCGAGAGGTGCGGGTGCCAACGGCAACTCTTCGCTGGGTACGGGTGTAGTAGGCGGTATGCTTGTAGGAACATTGGCATTGCTATTTGTGGTTCCCGTATTCTATATCATCTTTGAGTACTTGCAGGAGAAGGTTCGTCCGCCAATGGAGGAAGAAGCCGATATGCAGGTATTGCTTGAAAAGCAGAAGAGTGAGGCAGAACGGGCGAAAGATTGAGGAAAATAAAATAAAAACAGATTGGAACAATGAAGAAACATATCATCCTATTGTCCGCCGCCGGTTTGCTGTTCAGCAGTTGCGGCGTGTACACCAAATACAAACCCGCTACCGAGGTCCCCGACGGCCTCTACGGGGAAGAAATAGCCACTTTTACGGAGAGCACCGACGGTTCTCCGGTGGCTCCCGAAGACAGCCTGGACCTTGGCCTGGGCGGCATGGACTGGCACGAGCTTTTCACCGACCCGCATCTGCAGGCACTCATCGGGCAAGGGCTACAGAACAATACCGACTACCAGTTGGCACAACTCCGTATGGAGGAAGCCGAAGCCACCTTGCTGTCCGCAAAGCTTGCTTTTCTGCCCTCCTTTGCCCTTGCACCGCAGGGCACGGTGAGCAGCTTTGACACTCACAAGGCTACGCAGACCTATTCGTTGCCCGTCACTGCCAGTTGGGAACTGGATATTTTCGGTCGTATGCGTAATGCCAAGAAACAGTCGAAGGCACTCTATGCGCAGAGCCGGGACTACCGTCAGGCCGTGCGCACCCAACTCATTGCCGGGATAGCCAATACTTACTATACCTTACTGATGTTGGACGAGCAGCTTGCCATCTCCAGGCAGACCGAAGAGACGTGGCGGGAAACCGTTGCTTCCACCCGTGCCCTGATGAATGCGGGCATGGCTAATGAGTCTGGCGTGTCGCAGATGGAGGCCACATACTATCAGGTGCAGACTTCCGTGCTTGATTTGGAAGAACAGATAAACCAGGTGGAGAACAGCCTTGCGCTGTTGCTGGCAGAGACGCCCCGTCATTACGAGCGTGGTGTACTGGCAGAGCAGCAGTTCCCCGCGGACTTTTCCATAGGGATTCCTGTCCGGCTGCTTTCCTGCCGTCCTGATGTCCGCTCAGCCGAGCGGACACTGGAAGCGGCGTTCTACGGTACCAATGCGGCGCGTTCCGCCTTCTATCCCTCCATTACGCTGGGTGGGAGTGCGGGCTGGACCAATTCCGCCGGTTCAATGATTGTGAATCCCGGCAAGTTCCTGGCTTCGGCAGTGGGTTCGCTGACGCAGCCGCTCTTTGCCCGCGGGCAGGTCATTGCACAGTACCGCATAGCCCGTGCCCAGCAGGAGGAGGCTTCCCTTGCCTTCCAGCAGACATTGCTGAATGCAGGCAGCGAGGTGAACGATGCCTTGACTGCTTGGCAGACAAGCCTATCCAAAAGCGAACTGCTGGACAAGCAGGTAGCTTCCTTGCAGACAGCTGCCCGCAGCACTTCCCTGCTGATGGAGCATGGCAACACCACCTATCTGGAGGTGCTTACCGCCCGGCAGACATTGCTCAACGCACAACTGGCACAGACGGCAAATCGATTTTCTGAAATACAAAGCCTGATTAACCTCTACAAGGCGTTAGGGGGAGGTCAGGAATAGAGTGTCATCATACTACTCTCTCTGCATCTTCACTTTAAATGTGAAGGAAGGGCTGTCCGGGAAGTGATTCCAGGCAGCCCGTTTTCAATGAATAGGAGGGATCAAATGGAGGCAAGTATTTCTCTGGACAAATTATTGCAGTTTTTCACTCAATGCGAACGATAAGCGTTGGCTCGGTGAGAGATCGATTGAAGAAACTGAAAAGGAAACTGAAGCAAAAGATAGTGAGTTTACCGGTAAGAAGGAGGTTTTGCCAGGAATTGATACAGGGATGTAGTAGGTACTGAAATAGCTTGTTGTTGGAACTATAGATGCAGCGTGTTCCATCTATATATGCAACGCGTTGCATATATAGATCCAGCAAACCGGAAATATACATGCAACGCGGCATATCTTTCGGGCGGTTTCTCTCCGCCTTTGAGGGAGCGGTTTATTTATACTGTGCCCAGTCTACATTCTTCATGTCTCCACTTTTGGCCAGCTCAGCGTGCATAGCCAGTGCGGCGCGCAGAGCGTGGGGAGTTTGTGATTTGCCGTCGGTCAGCTTCAGGTAATCCCACAGTATGTTCTTGTAGTCCGGATGGACACAGTTTTCGATGATGGCTTGTGCACGCTCTTTCGGACTCTTGCCGCGGAGGTCGGCCACACCTTGTTCGGTGATGATGATATTGACATCGTGTTCCGTGTGGTCTATGTGCGAAACCATCGGCACGATAGCCGAGATTTTACCTTCCTTGGCAACGGACGGACAAGTGAAGATGGAGATATAGGCATTGCGGGTGAAGTCACCGCTTCCGCCGATGCCGTTCATCATCTTGGTTCCGCCGATGTGCGTGGAGTTCACGTTGCCGTAGATGTCGGCTTCGATGGCAGTGTTGATGGAGATGATACCGAGTCGGCGCACCACTTCCGGGCTGTTAGAGATTTCCGACGGACGGAGCACCAGTTTGTCGCGGAAGAAGTCCATATCCTGGTAGATACCTTCCAGACAGTCGTTCGTTACGGTCAGTGAGCAGGCGCTGCCGAATTTCACGCGGCCTTCGCGGATAAGTCCGATAACGGAGTTCTGGATAACTTCTGTGTACATTTCAAAAGCAGGGATGGTCTTGTCACGTCCCAAAGCGCCCAGTACGGCATTGGCAATGTTGCCCACACCGGATTGCAACGGCAGGAAGGTAGGCGGAATGATTCCGCGTTTCATGTCGGCGGCAAGGAAGTCGGCCACGTTCTGCCCGATTTTGTCGGTCAGCGGGTCGGCGGCGGCAAACGAACGTGCCTCGTCCGGCCAGTTGGTCTCCACTACGCCGACAATCTTTTTCGGGTCTACCTGGATGTAGGGCAGGCCGATACGGTCGCTCGGCTTGTAAATGGGGATTTCGCGGCGGTAAGGAGGGTCTAGGGGTTCGTAGACGTCGTGCAGACCCATGGCACTCTTGCTGTGGGCGGCATTCAGTTCCACGATAATCTGGTCGGCCAGGCGGCAGACAGTCGGAGCGATACCGCCGGCTGCCGTCAGGTAGATTTTACCGTCGGGAGTAACCTCGCATGCCTCGATGATGGCAACATTCACTTTTCCCATGAAACCGTAACGGACTTCCTGAGCCATCTGTGAAAGGTGGATGTCGTTGTAGGCTATTTCACCGTTGTTCACGGCTTTGCGGAAATCGGCGTTGGTGGTGTAAGGAGCACGGTAGCGGATAGCTTTAGCGCGTGAAAGGATACCGTCGCAGGAATCTCCGGTAGAAGCACCGGTGAAGATACCTATCTGGAACGGGTTTCCTTTTGCATGTTCTGCTTCCGCGATTTTTGCTAATTCAGCCGTAACGGCTTTGGCTGTTCCTGCGGGGGTAAATCCGCTCAAGCCGATGTTGTAGCCATGTTTGATGAGGCTCGCAGCTTCTGCTGCCGAAATGTAATTGAGTGCCATAATATAAATAGTTATTTTTTCGTGTAAAGATTCTGAAGGGGCTCGTAATTGGTTCTGCAATTATCGACTGTAAACTATCCGTTCTTTAATATTTTCGTTGAAGTATTTCTGACCAGATAATGGCTTTCCTCGCTTCTTCTGCCGAGTGGATGCCGTATTCGGACATTGCTTCATCAGATTCCTGCGGACGGGATGCCGGGGAGGGAGGGGAAGCCTTTATGGAAGTGTGCTTGGATTTGGCAGACGGTTTGGATACCGGCTTGGGCTTTTCTGTCGGTTTGGGGCCTTCGGGAATAAAGCCTCCGTAAGTGTCTCCGCCCCAGTATTCGGGCAATGGGTTGTCGACGTCGGGCATAGGTATGTCGGGACTCTTGTCAGCGTTTTTATCTGCTTCTTTCTTAAACTGCCTGACGAGTCCGATTACTATGACAGCCGCAACTAACAGAAACTTGAAGACATCTTCCATATTCTTTTTGATTTTCCACCCAAAGATAGTGCAATTATCTCTTATCTTTGCTTTTGGGCAAAGTTATTATTTAATCTGATTACAGCCAAGGAATTGGTAATAAAAAAGGGCAGCTTCACAGCTCCCCTTAATTTTTTTAACCTAAACCTTAACTATGAAAAAATCTAATGTTTCTTTCATTCCACAAATTTGTGAATTAATTTGCTCTATGCCAAATTAACACTCGGAAAATGTTTATTCTCTTAACATTAATTAGCTGATAAGGCGCAGATTGACAACTTGTAATGGCATTTTTCTTTCATTTCATCCGTTTATTGGGAGGGAAGAAGTATCTTTGCGCTCCGAATGACAGATACCAACTTATGATATAAACTGATTTTAAACGAATTGATTATGGAAAAAGTAACGGGAGCAGACTTTAAATCTGCAACTGCTGATGACAACAAGAAGTTGTTTATCGAGACTTACGGCTGCCAGATGAATGTGGCCGACAGTGAAGTGATTGCATCCGTCATGCAGATGGCGGGATATTCGGTGGCCGACACCCTGGAGGAAGCCGATGCGGTGTTTATGAATACCTGCTCTATCCGCGACAATGCGGAGCAGAAGATTCTGAACCGTCTGGAATTCTTCCATTCGCTTAAGAAGAAGAAACGCGGCTTGATAGTGGGTGTGCTGGGCTGTATGGCAGAGCGTGTGAAGGACGACTTAATCACCAACCATCATGTGGACTTGGTGGTGGGACCGGATGCCTATCTTACTCTGCCCGAACTGATTGCCTCGGTAGAGGCCGGTGAGAGAGCCATCAACGTGGAGCTTTCCACTACAGAGACCTATCGGGATGTCATTCCCTCGCGCATCTGCGGAAACCACATCTCCGGCTTCGTGTCCATTATGCGTGGTTGCAACAATTTCTGTACCTACTGCATCGTTCCCTACACCCGTGGCCGCGAGCGCAGCCGTGATGTGGAAAGCATCCTCAATGAAGTGGCCGACCTCGTGGCAAAGGGTTACAAGGAAGTTACCCTGCTGGGACAGAACGTCAATTCCTACCGCTTCGAGAAGCCGGACGGAGAGACGGTTACCTTCCCAATGCTGCTGCGCACCGTGGCAGAGGCAGCGCCGGGCGTACGTATCCGTTTCACCACCTCGCACCCTAAAGACATGAGCGACGAAACTCTCCAGGTCATCGCCGACATGCCCAACGTATGCAAGCACATCCACCTGCCGGTGCAGAGTGGGAGCAGCCGCATCCTGAAGCTGATGAACCGCAAGTACGACCGCGAGTGGTATATGGACCGCGTGGCAGCCATCCGCCGCATCATCCCCGATTGTGGCTTGTCTACGGATATATTCTCCGGTTTCCATAGTGAGACGGAGGAGGACCACCAGCTTTCCCTCTCGCTGATGGAGGAGTGCGGATACGATTCCGCCTTCATGTTCAAGTACAGCGAACGCCCCGGTACGCATGCTTCCAAGCACCTGCCGGACGATGTGCCCGAGGAGGTGAAGATTCGCCGTTTGAATGAAATCATCGCCTTGCAAAACCGTCTCTCTGCCGAGGCGAATGCCCGTTGCGTGGGCAAGACGTACGAGGTGCTGGTGGAAGGTGTTTCCAAACGCAGCCGCGACCAGTTGTTCGGCCGTACGGAACAGAACCGTGTGGTGGTGTTTGACCGTGGCACGCACCGTGTGGGCGATTTTGTGATGGTGAAGGTTACCGAATCCAGTTCGGCTACGCTGAAAGGAGAAGAGGTAGCCGGCTGACGGGATATGACAGAGTACAGTCTCGATGACACTATCGGTATAAAAATAAAAGCACGAACCTCACGGTCCGTGCTTTTCCATATTATAAACTTTAAATTTTATTCTGTCATGGCCAGAATATTCGCTACGTAGTCGGTCTTGTTGTAGCTTACCAAGGTCAATTCGGACTTTGGAACGTCCTGGTTGTAGAGTTTGTAAGCTACCGGCATGTTTTCATCGTTCAATTCATACACACTTTTCTTCATGTCTTTGTCATAAGCCTTGTGAGACTCGTTCCAACGTGCGTAGGACATGGTGATTTCATCATTGCCATATTGGTATGTCATTTTAAAGTAAGGTATCCATTCATCTTTTGCACCGTCCCACTTGGAGGCTTCCTTGCAGGTCAGGCGTTTCTGGTCGTCATAAGAGTATTCATAACGGATGTGCCGGTAAAGTTGTGCGCCGTCTTGCTTAAAGATGGTCTTGGCAACTACTAATTCGTTTTTCACTTCTTCATTGGTGATGAAGTTGTTTTCCTGAGCTTTCACTTCTGTATTCATAACGCTTACGATAGTCATTGCTACGAATGCGACTGCCTTGAATAAATTTGTAGTTTTCATAATCTTTATTTTTAATTGTTGTTACTTACTCTGTTTCTTTTAGACGTTGTTCCCGATTAAAAGGTTGCATTCCAACTAATCTTTTTCTCAAACGCCTTCGCCTAATTATAGTCAATTCCCATGTCAAATATTTAAGTTGTTGATAATCAATGAATAAATGCTTTCGAAAACTGTTCATTATCGGACAGTTGTCCGCTTAATATCGAACAGTCGGTCATTCGTTCCGCCGGCTGGCCGGAGTAAGCGTTTGTTTTCTTAAATCTCCTTAATGGAAGCCCTATAAATCACTTTTTATTTGTTATTTTGCACCAAATTTAGGTATAGTGTGGTCTGTTTCATTTGGGCTGCACTTCCTTATTGGCAGAACGTTCGATGAATAAACTCACTATAAAAGCTTGTCCGTTATGTGGTGGAACGCATTTGGAGCGTGCCCTGACATGTGTAGACCATTATGCCTCGGGCGAAATGTTCCACTTGTGCCGCTGCCGGGATTGCGGTTTCCTTTTCACGCAAGACTTTCCCGTGGAGGCTGAAATCGGTCGTTACTACGAAACTCCTGATTACATTTCACATACCGATACCCGCAAGGGGGCGATAAACTCCGTGTACCACTGGGTGCGCAACTATATGCTGGGACGCAAGGCACGTCTTGTGGTCCGTGAAGCACACCGCAAGGAGGGCCGTCTGCTGGATTTGGGTACGGGGACCGGTTACTTTGCCGATGCCATGCAGCGTCGCGGCTGGCAGGTGGAAGCTGTGGAAAAGAGTGCGCAGGCGCGTGCCTTTGCCAAAGAACACTTCAATCTGGATGTGAAACCCCATACGGCATTGAAAGATTTTGCACCGGGCAGTTTCGACGTCATCACCCTATGGCATGTCATGGAACATCTGGAACCCCTTAACGAAACGTGGGAAACCCTGCACTCCCTGCTGACTGAAAAGGGGGTGCTGATTGTAGCTGTGCCCAACTGCTCTTCCTTCGATGCAAAGAAATACGGGGCTTACTGGGCTGCCTACGATGTGCCCCGCCATTTGTGGCACTTCACACCGGGCACCATCCAGCAATTCGGTTCCAAGCATGGCTTCATCATGGCAGAGCGGCATCCCATGCCGTTCGATGCTTTCTACGTGTCCATGCTGACGGAAAAGCACATGAGGCACTCGTGTACTTTCCTGCGGGGAATGGTGACCGGTACACTGGCCTGGTTCAGCGCGTTGGTGAAGAAGGAACGCAGCAGTTCCATGATTTACGTGTTTAGGAAGAAAGGGTGAGAAAAGGGATTAGGGATTAATGATTAATAGCGACTGATTTACATAACTTGTAGCTTGTAACTCGTAACTTATAATTGATATAATGAAAGGAAAGAATAACTCGGTATCCTATTTTGACATGCAGTTCATTACGTCCAGCATCAGTACGACGCTGGTGTTGCTGCTGTTGGGGCTGGTCGTATTCTTTGTGCTCGCGGCTCATAATCTTTCCGTGTACGTCAAGGAGAACATCAGTTTCTCCGTGCTTGTCAGTGACGACATGAAGGAGAGCGACATCCTGAAGCTGCAGAAGAGGCTGGACAAGGAGGCTTTTGTGAAGCAGACGGAGTACATTTCCAAGAAGCAGGCACTCCGCGAGCAGACTGAGGCGATGGGTACGGACCCGCAAGAGTTCCTTGGCTACAATCCTTTCACTGCCTCCATCGAAATCAAGCTGCATTCCGACTATGCCAATTCGGACAGCATCGCCAAAATAGAGAAACTGATTAAAAAGAATACCAACATCCAGGAAGTGCTCTACCAGAAAGACTTGATAGATGCCGTGAACGATAATATAAGGAACATCAGCCTGATGCTTCTGGGGCTGGCTGTGATACTGACGTTTATCTCCTTTGCGCTGATAAACAACACCATCCGTCTGGCTATATATTCCAAGCGTTTCCTTATCCACACCATGAAGCTGGTGGGGGCAAGCTGGGCATTCATCCGCCGTCCGTTTCTGCGGCGCAATTTCTGGATAGGTGTGCTGGCCGCTTTCATAGCCGACAGTATTCTGTGGGGAACCGCCTATTGGCTGGTGTCCTACGAACCGGAGCTGGTCAAGGTGATTACGCCCGAGGTGATGGTGCTGGTGTCGGGTGCCGTGCTGGTGTTCGGCATACTTATTACGTGGCTGTGCGCTTTACTCTCCATCAACAAATATCTGAGGATGAAGGCAAGCACGCTGTATTATATTTGACGCCTTAAAGTGCATAGAGAGAAAGTACTGTTGGCACGGTACGTTAGATTGTAAATTGTAAATAGTTAAATTGTAAATGTATAGATGAGTAAAGAGAAATTCGCTTTTGATAAGACCAATTTTATCCTGCTTGGCATCGGAATGGCGGTGGTTATCATTGGTTTTCTTCTGATGACCGGTCCCGCGTCTACCCCGATGACCTTTGAGCCGGACATTTTTAGTGTGAGACGCATCAAGGTGGCTCCGGTAGTTTGCCTGCTGGGGTTTGTGTTCATGATATATGCCGTGCTGCGCAAGCCTAAAGGCAGCGGCGTGGGGGAGCAGTAACCCAACCCCTTACACCCTAATAACTTATAACTTATAATTCATAACAGTGGAATGGTTTGAAGCGCTTATCCTTGGGCTTATTCAAGGACTGACCGAATATCTGCCGGTGAGCAGTAGCGGACACCTCGCCATCGGTTCGGCATTGTTCGGTATTGAGGGAGAGGAGAATCTTGCTTTTACGATAGTGGTACATGTGGCTACGGTGTTCAGTACGCTGGTGATACTCTGGAAAGAGATTGACTGGATTTTCAAGGGACTGTTCAAGTGGCAGATGAACGAGGAGACACGTTACGTCATCAATATACTGGTATCCATGATACCTATCGGCATTGTGGGGGTATTTTTCAAGGACGAAGTAGAGGCCATTTTCGGTTCGGGACTGGTCGTTGTGGGCTGCTGCCTGCTGCTGACAGCTCTGCTGCTGTCTTTCTCCTATTATTATAAGCCGAAGCAGAAGGAGAACATCAGCATGAAGGATGCCTTTATCATCGGTCTTGCACAAGCATGCGCGGTGCTTCCGGGGCTTTCCCGTTCGGGCAGTACCATTGCAACCGGTCTGTTGCTGGGCGACAACAAGGCGAAGCTGGCACAGTTCTCTTTCCTGATGGTGATGCCTCCCATCCTGGGCGAGGCACTGCTGGATGGAATGAAGATGATGAAAGGTGAGGCGGTTGCAGGGGATATTCCGACACTTTCGCTGGTGGTAGGTTTTCTGGCTGCTTTTGTTTCGGGCTGCCTGGCCTGCAAGTGGATGATAAATATCGTGAAGAAGGGTAAGCTGATTTATTTTGCCATCTATTGCGCGATAGTCGGTGTCATAACGCTCATATTAAGCTAAAGTCCCCTCCTTGTGTGGGGGAAAGACTGATTACTCCGGAAATCAATAAGAGAAAAATATTAAGTTGTACCATTTTATCCCCCTCCCTACGGGGGAGGGGTTAGGGGAGAGGCCAATGAATTTTAAAGAAGGAGAAGTCCTCTATTTCAATAAACCGCTGGGATGGACATCGTTCAAGGTTGTGGGACATGCGCGTTACCACATCTGCCGGCGGATAAAGGAGAAGAAGTTGAAAGTAGGCCATGCCGGTACCCTCGACCCGCTTGCTACGGGGGTGATGATTGTCTGTACGGGCAAGGCCACGAAACGGATTGAGGAATTCCAGTATCACACGAAGGAGTACGTCGCCACCATCCGGTTGGGCGCCACCACTCCCTCTTACGACCTGGAACATGAGATAGATGCCACCTATCCCACGGAGCACATCACCCGCGGACTGGTGGATGAGACGCTGAAGAAGTTCATCGGCGAGATACAGCAAGTGCCTCCCGCCTTCTCGGCATGTATGGTGAACGGGAAACGTGCCTACGACCTTGCCCGCAAGGGAGAGGAGGTAGAGCTGAAACCCAAGTTGCTCGTCATCGACGAGATAGAGCTGCTGGACGACGGGCTGGGTATTGCCGAACCGTGGATAAAGGTACGCGTAGTATGCAGCAAAGGAACTTATATCCGCGCCCTGGCACGTGACATCGGCGAAGCCCTGCAGAGCGGCGCCCACCTCACCGCCTTGGAGCGTACCCGTGTAGGCGACGTCCGGCTGGCAGACTGCCTCAATCCCCTCGATTTCAAAGAGTGGATAGAGGCGCAGGAGATAGATATTTAGTTATAAGTTATGGGTTATAAGTTATTTGCTATGAAGTGTAGCATACTGCCGGATAACTCATACCCTCTTATGACTAAAACAGACTGATATAAATAATAAATAACTCATAACTTATAACTAATTATGAAACTGTCGCAATTCAAATTCAAGCTTCCCGAAGAGAAGATAGCTTTGCACCCCACGAAGTACAGAGACGAGTCACGTCTGTTGGTGTTGCACCGTAAGACGGGTGAGATTGAGCACAAGATGTTCAAGGATGTTCTGGACTATTTTGATGACAAAGATGTGTTTATCTTCAACGACACCAAGGTTTTCCCTGCCCGCTTGTACGGTAACAAGGAAAAGACCGGTGCGCGTATTGAAGTGTTCTTGTTGCGTGAGTTGAACGAAGAGCTCCGGTTGTGGGATGTACTGGTGGATCCTGCCCGTAAAATACGTATCGGCAATAAGCTCTACTTCGGTGACGACGACTCCATGGTGGCCGAGGTTATCGACAACACCACTTCGCGCGGGCGTACGCTTCGTTTCCTTTACGACGGTCCGCACGATGAGTTCAAGAAGGCGCTCTATGCGCTGGGCGAAACGCCGCTGCCCCACAGCATCATCAACCGTCCCGTAGAGCCGGACGATGCCGAACGTTTCCAGTCTATTTTTGCACGCAACGAAGGAGCTGTTACGGCGCCTACCGCCAGCCTGCACTTCAGCCGCGAGCTGATGAAGCGTATGGAAATCAAGGGTATTGACTTTGCCTACATCACCCTGCATGCTGGCTTGGGTAACTTCCGCGACATTGATGTGGAAGACCTCACCAAGCACAAGACAGACTCCGAGCAGATGATTGTGAACGAGGAAGCCGTGCGGATTGTGAACCATGCCAAAGACCTGAACCGCCAAGTCTGTGCCGTAGGTACCACCGTGATGCGTGCCATCGAGAGCACCGTCAGCACCGACGGACATTTGAAGGAATACGCGGGTTGGACCAACAAGTTCATCTTCCCGCCGTACGACTTTACCGTGGCCAATGCCATGATATCCAACTTCCACATGCCGCTCAGTACCCTGCTGATGATTGTTGCCGCTTTCGGCGGTTACGAGCAGGTGATGGAGGCATACAATGTGGCATTGAAGGAAGAGTACCGCTTTGGTACGTATGGAGATGCGATGCTGATTACAGACCGGTAATTATGGTTGTTTATTTCAGTCTTGGTACCAATCTCGGCGATAAGGAGCAGAACCTCCGCATGGCCGTCCAAAAGATAAGAAAGCAGATAGGGGAAGTGATTTCCCTATCTGCTTTTTATGCTACTGCCCCGTGGGGCTTTTCTTCCGATAATACTTTTCTGAATGCCGCACTCTGCGTAGACACTGCTTTGGCACCTTTGGAGGTGTTGCAAACGACGCAGGAAATCGAGCGGGAGATGGGGCGTACGCATAAGTCTGTCAATGCAGTGTATAGCGACCGTGTGATAGACATCGACCTGCTGCTTTGTTTTGCCGATGACGGTACTCCCGTTTTGCTGGATACTCCCGAACTGAAACTTCCTCATCCGCTGATGCAGGAACGCCGTTTCGTGATGGAGCCGTTGGTGGAGATTGCTTCAGGCGTGGTGCACCCGGTATTGGGAAAGACAATCGGGGAATTGTTGCAAAATCAGTGTTAATCTCTGCTATCTGTAGCGCAGATACAAGATTTCTTTTTTATCTTTGCCCCCGAAAGGCGAAGATAGGCTGCACCTCAGCATAAAAAATGAACAAGTTCATTTTGTTCTGCGTTCGGTTTGCACTATCTTTGCGCCCGAAAACGATATGTGGAGAGATTTGAGTAGCTTGCAACCACAGAAAAAAATGCTAAAACACATCCTTTTCTGACGGCACGTTTGTGTGCCGGATGCATCTACTCCACACACCTCCTTCCGCCATTCGTTGAATTATCAATTATCAACTATCAATTCTCAACTGAAATGGGATATTTATTCACATCCGAATCGGTGTCTGAAGGACACCCCGACAAAGTGGCCGACCAAATATCGGACGCTGTGCTTGACAAACTGTTGGCCTACGACCCCAGTTCGAAAGTAGCTTGCGAAACTCTGGTTACTACCGGTCAGGTAGTGCTGGCTGGAGAAGTGAAAACCAAAGCGTACGTTGACATGCCTCTCATCGCACGCGAAGTAATCAAGAAAATCGGCTATACCAAAGGCGAGTATATGTTCGAGAGCAATTCGTGCGGCGTGCTGAGCGCCATCCACGAGCAGAGCCCCGACATCAACCGCGGCGTGGAGCGACAGGACCCCATGGAACAAGGTGCCGGAGACCAGGGAATGATGTTCGGCTACGCCACCAACGAAACGGAGAATTACATGCCGCTTTCACTGGACCTTGCACACCGCATCCTGCAAGTGCTGGCAGATGTCCGTCGCGAAGGCAAGGTGATGACCTACCTCCGTCCCGACGCCAAGAGCCAGGTTACCATCGAATATGATGACAACGGCACGCCGGTACGCATCGACACCATCGTAGTCTCCACCCAGCACGACGACTTCGTCCAGCCTGCCGACGACAGTGATGCCGCCCAGCTGAAGGCCGACGAGGAAATGCTCGCCCAAATCCGCCGGGATGTAATCGAGATTCTGATGCCGCGTGTCATTGCTTCCATCCATCATGAAAAGGTGCTGGCACTGTTCAACGACCATATCACATACCACGTCAACCCCACGGGCAAGTTCGTAATCGGTGGTCCTCACGGTGACACCGGGCTGACGGGACGCAAGATTATCGTAGATACCTACGGCGGCAAGGGTGCCCATGGCGGCGGCGCTTTCTCCGGAAAGGACCCCTCTAAGGTAGACCGCAGCGCAGCTTATGCAGCCCGCCACATTGCCAAGAATCTGGTAGCTGCCGGCGTTGCCGACGAAATGCTGGTGCAGGTAAGTTACGCGATCGGTGTGGCACGCCCCATCAATATTTTCGTAGATACTTATGGCCGCAGCCACGTCAATATGAGCGACGGTGAGATTGCCCGTAAGATTGACGAGCTGTTCGACCTTCGCCCCAAGGCAATAGAAGACCGCCTGAAACTGCGCAACCCCATCTATCAGGAGACTGCCGCCTACGGACACATGGGCCGCGAGCCGCAGACCATCGTCAAGCATTTCAAGAGCCGCTACGAAGGCAACAAGGACATTGAAGTGGAACTCTTCACCTGGGAGAAGTTGGACTATGTGGACAAGGTGAAAGCCGCATTCGGTTTATAATCAGCATAGCTTTACGGCTATTTATATAGAAGGCTGCCCTTCTGCATCTCCGGAATATCGGTATATGCAGAAGAGGTGGCTTTCGTGTTTTTGCTCGTCACGGGGGCATGGTGGTTTATCAACAAACGATTCTTCTTCTCTCTTTTCCTTATTTTACGAACAATTTTGCCATTGCATTCGTAGCTTACCTGCAAAATGTGCATGGAATGTGTACAGTAATCTCCTCTAAATAGTGTACCTTTGTGAACAACAACGAATATAGGGCTGCCTATGAGATACCTTTTATTTGCTTTTTCCTTCTTTTTAGTAACTTCTGTGCTGTGCCAGTCGTGCAAGGAGGAAGTCACTTCTGCACGTTCCATGCTCGTGGCAGCAGATTCCATGATGTGGAGCAATCCCGACAGTGCTTTGCTGGTGTTGGAACAGATACCGGATTCCCGCGAGTTGCGGGGAGAAGAACGCGCCTTGTATGCGTTGCTGCTGACGCAAGCCCGATACAAGAGTTGTGTGCTGCTGGAGAACGATTCGCTGATACAGATAGCGGTAGACTATTACGAAGGAGGCGGAAAGCAGGAACGGCTGGCGCAAGCATATTTCTATTGGGGATGTGTCTATATGGAAAATAAAGAGTTTCCGAAGGCGATAAGCCTCTATCTGAAGTCGCTGGAACTGATGCCAAAGAAAGACTCTATATTCGTGGCGATGCTGTACAGCCATTTGGGGAACTGTTATAATGAGCAAGATTTACATTCTACGGCAAGGGAAATGTATCGGAAGGGATATAATTTATGTGCAGTGAAGGATTCTGCACGTTCTTTTTATGCATTAAGAGATATTGGAAATACCTTTTTGTTGGAATATCAATTGGATAGTGCGCTTTGTTACTATCAACAAGCTTTAAAAATTGCATCCTCGCTGCAAGACAATGAGTGTTTATCCCTTATTTATAAAAACATAGCGGGGCTTTATAATGAGTTGGGGCGGTATATGGAGGCAGAATCGGCTCTTTCAAAAGCTTTACCCTATTTGACCGTTGAGGAAGATTATACATCGGCTTGTTCTATAAAGGGGGATATTCTAAATTCCTTAAATCGGAATGATTCTGCTGTTTATTATTGGAAAATTGGAGCAAGGTCTTCTAATATATATGTAAAGACATCGTCTTATAATCATTTGTTTGAAGGATATAAAAAAATGAAGGATTGGGAAAATGCTACTGTATATGTTGACTCTTTCATTCTTTTCTATGACTCCATTCAAATGATGAATTATCGTGCAGAACTTGATGAACTGATGGATAATCATTTAATAGAACTTCATAAACGTGAATTGTCTGTCAGAAATCAACGGATAGTTGCAGGCTTGGCGGTTCTTTTTTTGTTATTCATGTTTGTATTGGTCATTGTTTATCTGTGGCGTGATGCCCGTAGGAAAAAGGAGTATATGGCTTTGCAGCAGCGCTTGATGGAAAACCGTGCGGAGGTGATGCTTTTGAATGAAATTCCTGAATCAGCTTCTAATACGAAAGTAGCAGAATTACACAAATTGGAGGAGGAACGATTCAGTATCTGTGTTTCTATATTTAGAACCACCGAGGGAAGTAGAAAACTTGATGAATTGAAGAAAGCAACTGCTAAAATGCAGGTTTCGATTGCAGATGCTTATAGGCAAGTGATGGTGAGTGATATAAGAAAGACTTTTGCCGATGTCATGAAAGATTTGAAGGAACACTATCCCGGTTTGACTAATGATGATTTGCTTTATTGTATATTGTCTTTGCTCCGTTGTTCCAAATTTATTGTTTTATGTATACTGGATGTCTCTTCGGACGCTATAAAAACGAGAAAGAGCCGTATCAAGAATAAAATTGATGAAGAACTGTTCAATCGTATGTTTGACTATTGATAAATAGCGTATTATGATGGATTTGTTACTTCTGTTACATTGCTCTGTTACCACTGTTACCTCTTTTTTGTAGGCTTTCTTATAAAAGATTAAGTTATTTGCAGTATTAAACTTTTAATAACTTAATTAATAATGAGAACAAGAAAACTACTATTGTGTCTATTTGCATTTACTTGTATGAATATAAATGCAATGTCTCAGAAACGACCGAAAAAGATAGATCTTGAAAAAATTGTAGCTTCTTCTACTACAAATAGTAAAGGAACACGTTCTGCTATCTTAGAGGCTTCTGCATTATTCGATTCTAATTCAGAATCAATTATGATAACTTCTCAGAATGGCTTTGCTGATGTCAAGGTTTCAGTTACCAACCTTTTTACTAATGAAACCATCTTTTCTGATTCATACTCTACTTTTGAGATAATACTAAATTTAGCAGGCTTATTAAATGAAGGAGAAGAGTATCGCTTAGAAATTACTATCGGAGATACCGTTTTATACGGGGATTTTATTTACTAACATTATATTTAAGAAAAAATGAAGAAACATTTGCTGTTCGCCTTTTTAGGTGCGCTGGCTTGTTACTCATGCAGTAACAGCTACGATTTGTTGGAAAATGATGCGGAGCTTGCTAAAGCTGCTGAAGATTATGAGCTATCAACCAGAGTAATTAATGAGGAGGGGATACGGCAAAAATTGAGACTGTAGCCGATGAACAAGTTATTCAGGCTTTGATGGATGAGTACGAGCAGGAATTAATGAATAGACAGTCTGTTGCTAAAGAAAGAGTAATGAGAACTGCTTACACTGGAACTACTGATGTAGTAGGGGTGTTCAAAGTAGAGTCATGTGGGACTTATAAAGAACTGACACTTTATCTTGATGCAGAAGATACAAGACAGAATTCTAAGATTGAAGGTTATGTAGGAGATACGTTTGTAGATAATAATGGCAATGTCCGTTTCAAATTCTGCTTGACGGAAGCAACTCAATATTATCCTGGAGGAGTTTTTCTTGTTGACCATATAAATTACAGTCAGTTTGGTGGTACAATGGATATACTTGTTCGTTATCATGATTGTGATGATAAGCATACTGATAATAAAATAATTGATAGCACACATCCTGAATACCAAAGAATTGATCAGCTTGGAGGGTATACTGTCGTGAATTCTAATGCAGCATTAGCCTGGGCTTACCCTCCTTATCCTCGCAATCAATGGGGCTATATTCCTGGAGTTGGTCCTCGAAATTCTATTAAGTATGGAGTTTTAGCTTATGCCTATACTATTGAGGACTTAGGCATGATTTATGTTGATGACGAAGATTCCAGCAATAAAAACTGGCTTAAATCCTATAAGGGATATACATACAAAGATAAATTGTCTGGTGACCAAGGCATGTATGGAATTAATGCTACAGACAACACAAGATATTATGTTTTATTAAACACAAACAAAGGTTTTGCATTGAATAATATATTCCATCCTAATTTTGGAACCCCTATACCAAGACCGTAATAATATGAAATATCAAATATTTTGCTGTTTACTTCTTTTATGCTCTTGTTCCAACTGGGACAAGAGCATTGTGGCAGAAGTGAATGGACATAAAGTTTATTCTTCCGAGCTGTCTCAATTAACTACCCAAGAGACTTTTGATTTGCTTAATACGGCTTATGAGATAAAGATGAAGGCTTTGGAAGACTTGATTAAACAAAAGTTGATAGAGCAAGAAGCCACCGTTGCAGGAAAAACTTTCGAGACTTTTTTGAATGACTATATAGAAAAGGTGATGAGCATTAAAGAAGACAGCCTGCTTGCGGTGTATGGTTCTGTAAATGAGCGAATTCTCCATTCAAGGGAGAGATTAAACAAGATTTCTTCAGAAAGTATTGAAGGAACTATTTCTGTGAAGAATGATATTCGTGCAGCTATCATTCAGCATTTGGCAGATTCATTGTATAATAAGGCGCAAGTTAAAAGATACCTTTATCCTCCTAAACAGCCCAAATGTGTTGTTGGTGATTTGAACGTGCGCTATAGGGGCAATCTGAATGCTGCTACAACTTTCATTGTTGCTTCCGACTTTGACTGCAAACGTTGTGTTGATTTTGAAAAGACATTGAGGCGGATTTATGATAAATACAAGGAGCGGGTAAAGTTTGGATTCATCAATTTTGCTGATGAGCCTACCCTTGCATCCTTATCGTGCGAGGCTGCTTCCAGGTATGGTAAATTCTGGGAGTTCCACGATGCTATTTTTGAACACGAAGCTTTGGTAGATTCATCTTTTATTTTTAATATAGCCACAAATTTGGGTTTAGACTTAGAAGCATATAAACAAGAGTTGTTGTCTGCTCCAAATTATGATAAGGTAAACCATGCTATCAATAAGTTGATGGAACGGGGGCTTTTTGCCACTCCTACCATTATCATTAATGACAGACTAGTATACATCACAAATTCGTATGAGGAACTGACTAGACTCTTAGACCAAGAATTACAAAACAGATAAACTCTGATGCCGATGGTAAGATACCTTATAATTACATTTCTGGCCGGCCTTTCTCTCCTGCTTGCAAGTTGTGAGGAAGTGTTTGATGTCAATATCCCCGATTCTATGCTTGAGGGAATTGTATTTAATGGAGTAATTACAAACGAAAATCCCCCTTATTTCTTTCTTTTGAGGGAACCGGCATTGATGTCGGCTGAAGATTATGCCTATGAGGGTATAGAAGATGCTGTGATGATTGTTACGGACCTTACTGAAGGTATCAGAGATACTATGCAGGTGCTTTATCCGTATGGTGATTACGGTGGAGTGTTTTATGATTTTTATGATTATCATTTAAAGAAGAATACTCGCGAAAGAGTGAACCTCATGTATGATAATGGTTCTGGCAGGGGTATGTATGTCACTACCAAAATTTATGGCATAGAAGGTCATTCTTATCAATTGGATATTTATCACGATGGTAAGCATTATCAGTCCGATGTCCAGAAGATGGAGCCTGCACTTGTCATTACTGATTTGAAGCTGAAATATTTCGACTTTAATGAAAAAGGAGGCAGGTGGGCGCCATGTATAAGTTTCACTAATCCGTCTGAGGTAGATAACTATTATTTGTTCCGGTTATATTCGCGTACTTACAAGCATTTTTCTTTTTCGCGCCCTCACTCTTTGTTGGGCTCCAATACCTTTTGGGAGTATTCTATCTTGAGCGATGAGTATCTTGAAGAGAATGTGGTTGATTTTCTGATTGACGACGGAGAAAATCCTCTGGGTTATCCTCCGGGTTGGGATTATCCCATGGGAGATTCTGTATATGTATGGGCTCAGACCATATCCAAGAGTTGTTATGACGTTTTCGACCAGATGATACGCCAGTTCCGGTCGGATGGTGGCGCTTATACACCTGCACCGTCATCGGTGGGCAGCAATATAAGCGGCGGGGCGTATGGCTGCTTCCGTGTGAGTGCGGTTTCCGAAAAAGGTATTGCAACGGGGGAAAGATGATGCGTTCTTTTTTGTAATCGTAAGAAGATAAAATTAATGAAACTGTTGCTGATTTATTTCTGTATTTTGTTTTTGAGTTGTCAGGCAGTGGTTGCTCAAAAGGCCGTTGTACGAGGATGTGTGACGGATGCCAAAACGGGTGAGATTCTTTCGGATGCCAATGTGCTGGAACGAAGGTCGGGAACGGGGATGGCAACCAATGCTTACGGACTTTATTCCATATCACTTCCCAAAAGGGAATGTATATTGCAATGTTCCATGTTGGGGTATGTTACTTGGAGAGATACCTTGACTTTATCAGGAAATACGGTGGTGAATATCGCATTGACTCCCGATGATTATTGGCTGAAAGGTATCGAGATAGTGGGAAGCCGCAAGCATAGCGGACAATTTGCTTTGGAAGCAAAGGAAATACAAGCATTGCCATCTGTGGGAGGGGAACCGGATTTGATGAAGTCATTGCAGTTTCTGCCCGGAGTGCAGAGTGGCAATGAAGGGACAAACAATATTTCTGTACGGGGTAGTAACCAATGGGGAAATCTGGTCTTGCTGGATGAGGCTGTAGTTTATAACCCCAGTCATGTATTGTCCTTCTTTTCGGTGTTCAACAACGATGCCATCCGTGAGGTGAACTTGTACAAATCGTTCTTCCCGCTGAAGTATGGCGGTCGTTCTTCATCCGTCATAGACGTGCGTATGCGCGAAGGTAACAGCAAGGAACGTGAACGGAGTGCCAGCTTGGGGCTGATAGCCTCGAAAGTGTTGTTGGAGGGACCTTTGAAGAAGAAAGAGGGGTCTTATCTGGTTTCCGGCCGGTTTGGATATCCGGGTGTAGTAGCCGGACTGTTGGGAAGTAACCTGACGTCGAAACCGCAGATGTGGTTTTATGATGTCAATGCCAAAGTGAACAGAACGCTGGATGCTCGAAATCGTATGTTCTTTTCCTTGTATAGCGGAGGCGACCATACCGTGTTCAACAAGCTGGTGAAAGGCTATGGGATGGATTGGGGAAATGCTACGGCTACGATACGTTGGAATCATATACTGAATGATAAGACAAATGTGAATACAAGCGCTGTCTTCAGCAACTATTATTATAAGTACAAATCGTTGTCGGACGGATTGAGATATGTGTGGAAGTCGAACATGCAGTCGTATCAGTTGAAGTCGGATTGGGAGAGGTATCAGAACAATCTGCTGACCTTGAAGGGAGGGGTGAACCTGCATTATTTCACTACGATGCCCGGTGAGGTGGGCAAGTCCGGTAAGGATTCTAACATCACTCCTTCGGAAATGTCGCGCAAGAGTTTGTGGGATGCGGCATTGTATGCCGAGGCAAATTATAAATTCCTGCCCCGTTTTCTTCTGAATGCCGGGGTTAGGCTGTCCGTATTGCATGCACCGGCCTCTACCTATTATGCAGCCAAGACATTTGTGATGCCCGAACCCCGTGCCGAACTCTCTTTTATTCCGAATGCCTCGCACCGGTTTTCCGCATCGTATACACAGGCGGCACAGAGCATACACATGCTTACCACCTCTTCAGTAGGTATCCCCTCGGACATGTGGATGCCTGCCAATGCACTGTTGAAGCCCTCCGTCATGCGCCAACTGGCATTGGGATATGAATACAATTTCCCTGATAAGGAATATACATTGTCACTGGAGGCATATATGCGCCGAACAAACCATGTGGTAGATTATAGGAAAAATGCCGATATTTTTCAGAACGACCGGATAGAGGATGAAGTCGAAACCGGTTCTGCCAGAGGGTGTGGATTGGAATTCTATTTGTCAAAGAATAAAGGAGCCGTGACCGGATGGATTAGTTATACTCTCTCGCGTGCGCGTAACCGTATAGGAGGAGAGGAGTACCGACCGGTGTACGACCGTCCCCATAACCTGAAATTGTTCGTAAACTGGGAAATGAACAGACATTGGTCTCTGTCTTCCACTTTCTCCTATGCATCGGGGATGAATCTTACGCTTCCCGTTGGAAAGTATGAATCGGAACATGTACTGGTCTATATTTATTCTGACCGGAATGGTTATCGTGCCCCGGCTTTCCACCAGTTGGACTTTTCGGCAACGTGGCGTATCAGGCAAGACCGTAGCTTGAGCCTTTCCATCATCAATGCTTATAGCCGGAAAAATGTGTTCTCTATTTATGCAGGGAGGCAGGGGCACTTTTCTGTAGGAAACGGGCGTATCTATAAACTGTATCTTTATGGCATCGTCCCTTCGCTGACCTATTCTTTCAAGTTTTGAGATAACTCTTATTTTTTTCCTCCACCGGCAGTACAAACACGAACCTTGCCCCCTCCTTGTACTCCTTGTCCAGCAGCACTTTCCCTTTCAGTCGTTCGGCGATGAGGCGGCAGATATTGAGTCCCAGGCCGGTGCCTTGCTCGAAGTTGTCGGCCTTTTCAAAGCGTTCGAAGATGGTTTCCGAGTATTCCGGGGGAATGCCGGTACCGGTATCGGTGACGGAGAAGGTGACGTATCCGGGATGCTCTGTGAGGGAGCAGTGCAGGCGGATTTCGCCTTGTGTGGTGTGTTTCTCGGCATTGGTAAGGAAGTTGATGAGTATCTGGCACACACGTTGCCCGTCGGTGCTCAGTTCGTAGCAGTCGTCCACTTCGGAGGTGTAGTAGAGCTTCACGCCTTCGGGCGTGCGGTGTTCAACGGTGGTTATGGCTTCCCGGCAGAGTTTGTTGCAACTGTGCGGCGCTATCTTCATGGTGTATCTGTTGCTTTCCAACTCGGCTGCGCTGAGGATGTCCTCCACCAGTGTGAGGAGGAGGTCGGAATTGTGCTGTATGAGATGGCAGAAATCCTGCCTTTCCTCTTGGGAAAGGTTCGTGTCGGGGGAAGTGATGAGTTGTGAGAAGCCCACGATAGAGTTGAGCGGTGTCCGTATTTCGTGACTCATGTTCTGCAGGAAGATGCTCTTTGCCTTGTTGGCTGCTTCGGCTTGGTCGCGCGCTTCGGAAAGTTCCTCGTTCTTGTGGCATAGTTCGAGGTTGACTTTACGTTTGCGGTGGAGGTAGAGCATTAGGAAAAGCAGAGATAACAGTAAAAAGCCGGTGACAATGCTGAAAAGAGTGATGCGGTAGCGCGAGGTGGCCTGTATGTTTTCTATTTTCAGGCGTTCGGCGCCTATCTGGGTGTTCAGTTCGGCGATGTCCGACAGTTGCAGCAGATTGTTTGTCGAATCCAACTGCTGGTAATATTTTTTCAGATATTTGATGGCATTGGGATAGTCTTTGGCGCATTCGTAAATGTAGGCATGTTGTTGCAAGCCTTTCTCGGACAATTGGTCAGCGTGGGTATGGGCCTGCTCATACTGTTTGTCCAGTATGTTCTTGCTGATGTGGGCTATCAGTAGGGAAACGTTGGCAGAGAGCTTGCAGCGGTCTGCCATTTGTACGGCTTCTTTATAACAGTCGTTGAATTCATCTATACGTTTCTGCTTGAACAGTATCAAGCATTTCTCTATCATGGCTTGGGCTATGTTCCGTTCTGTTTTAGCGCTCTTCAAGGCTTTTTCGCAATAGTCCAGTGCGGTGGCGTAATCTTTTTGGGTGTTACGGTAATATTCGGCAAGGTTTGAGTATAGTTGGCTGGGATCCTGGTCGGGCATATTCTTCAGCATATAGTCCAAGGCTTCCTGATAGTATTGGGCGGAGAGGTCGAAGTTTCCGCGTGATTTGTAGATATGGCCCATGGTTCGGATACAGCTGAAGATACCGTAAGGGTATCTGTCGGCAAAAGCTTGCTTTTTCATTTTTTCCGCTTTCTGCAAGGCGAGCAATGAGCGTTGTTGGTTCAGGAAGTAGATGATTTCGCTGCTCCAAGCGTGATAATAATATTGCAGATAGTTATTGGCACGTGAAATCTCTTTCAGGTCAGTGGATGCCTTTTCTATTTTGCTATCATCTTTTTGGGATATATAGAACTGCAGGGGGATGATGTATGCCAGGCATTGTGCTTTTTTGTCACCGAGCTTCAGAGCCTGTTGATACAAAGTGTCGGCCACCAGCAGCCCCTCCTGCTGGCGTGCCTGCTTGGAAGCCCGCTGGTAGATGGGGTAGAGTGCATCGTCTATCTTGTAGGGATTGTTCTGTGCTGCGGAAGGTAGGGACACCCATACTGAAAGCACTAGAAAACATAACCTTGAAAGAATGCACTCCCTCTTTGTTCTATTGGATGGAATAAGCATGTTTTTTCCGGATACTTATTATTATGCCTATGGCATCGCAAAAATAAGATAAAAGAATAAATTACAAGTTTTTTATTTGCATAATTTCTCTATTTACTTGTTAAATAGTTCTTGTCAGGAGTGTTCTTACGAAATTTCCGGTGATAATGCCGCCCTCTACATCATCATATTCTTCCTTATTGAGAACTTCACGATGGCCATCGCTTCGACCTTCAGGACACGGCAGGTTCGGGCGGCAACGACGGCGACCAGGGCGAAAATCCTTTGGGATAAAATTATTTACGATTTGACGATGTACGATTGGAGTTAGTACTGCTAAATAGCCGCGCCTGTGTAGGCATTTATGATACGAGGAGTAATCCCAATCGTACATCGTCAAATCGTAAATCTCTTAATCATTAACTCTTAATCCCTATTCATCATTCATGCGAAAAATCAACAACATCGTGGTGCATTGCAGCGCCACGCGGGAGGGCCATGCGCTCACTCCCGAAGCTTTGGAGGCAGAGCACCGCCGTCGCGGCTTCCGCACGACGGGCTATCACTACTATATCCGGCGCGACGGCACTGTGCTCGGGGCCCGCTCTCTGGAACTGCGGCCACAACAAGCATTCCGTCGGCATCTGCTACGAGGGTGGACTGGATGCCATGGGGAATCCGAAAGATACCCGCACCCCGGAGCAGCGTTCGGCACTCCGGCTGCTGGTACACCAGCTGCTGAAGCAGTTCCGGAATGCCCGTGTCTGCGGCCACCGCGACCTGAGTCCGGATTTGGACGGGGACGGAACGGTGCAGCCACGGGAGTGGGTGAAGCAGTGCCCGTGCTTCGAGGTTAGTAAAGAACTTTAATCCCCCCCTAGGACTCCCTGAAGGGGGAGGGGGATACTCCTGAAGATTGAGCGCGCGCAGGATTGGCGGGAGTATTCTCCTTCCCCTTTAGGGGAACGAGGGGTCTAAAAACACAGAACATCATGAAAATAAGTAAAGAAACTTGGAAAGACATCTTGAAAATTGTGGGTACTATCATCGCTACCATAGCCAGTGTGCTGGGGGTGCAGGCGATGCCGCTCTGATTTTCCGGATGACAACTACCCCGCTTACAGCTTGGTATACAAAGCTACCAAGCGGGGCAGTTTTATGAAAAAAAACAGAAAGCATTCGTTCAAGTTTCGCAAGTCCTCTGTTGAAAGTCAATTATTGGACTTACGAAACTTAAGACTTTTACTCATCAGGAAATACAAAAAAACATGAAGCGAACAATTTATATCCTATTTTGCTGCCTATGGTGTGCAATTGCCACGTTTGCGCAGTCAGACAATATTCTTATCTCTAATGTGACTCCACCTTCCCCTCATGCACAAAGCATGTTGAAGGCAGGACATTTTCCGGTGTCCGGCTATACAGGGGTACCGGATATTACCATCCCCCTCTATACCGTCCAGTTGAAAGATTTTTCCTTTCCCGTCTCTCTTTCCTACAATGCCTCGGGCATCAAGGTAAATGAGGAGGCCACTCGGGTAGGGCTGGGCTGGACATTGAATGCCGGCGGAGTTGTGACCCATACCGTGAGAGGACGTTATCAGGACTTCTGCGAGTGGGGCTATTTCAATGACTCCCCGGATAACCAGCTCCAGGACATTGCGGGCATCTATCATATCGACACTTATCTTACGCAGGGAGCCGGCACTTCCTTGCCGTTCGCTCTACCCCAAGGTATGACCCATGAAATGCTGTACAGAGCTTTGACGAGCGATACTTATGCCAGTTGTGTCGGTACGGAACTGGCTCCTGATGTCTTCCACTATCACTTCTTGGGATATTCGGGAAAGTTCATATTTTCTCACTCGGGCCACATAGTGAAGGAAAGAGAAGACAATGTGCGGATTACGCCTCTTACGGAAAACGATGCTATGGGCCATCCCAAACTGGCCGGCTGGGTCATGACCACCCCCGATGGCACTGAATACCGTTTTGAACAGACTGAACAGACGTTTTTCACAGACCGTCCGCGTGCAGAAAGCTATTCCAGTGCTTTCTACCTGACGCGGATAAAGACAACGGCCGGAGCAGTGGTTACATTCGGCTATAAAACCAGGAATTTCCATTTGGCTTCTTTTGCCAATATTCAGGACAGTCGGATGGAACAATATATCACCGCGGATATGGCTTATTACAAGGTGCCCTATCTGGATAGAATCAGTTATCCCGGTGGCAGCATTAGTTTTGAGTATGCCACAGACCGGTTGGACTACAGTCCGGAAGTGCGCTTGTCGGCTGTTCGCATCAACGACGCTGCAGGCAACAATCTGAGCAAGTGGGAGTTGATTCAGGGATATTTTGTTTCCAATGCCAACATTGGCTTCGATGTGCCTACCCTTGACGAACTGAATCGCAGGCTGCCTAACAGCGCTTATTACAACTCCACATGGAACAACAAGATGTTTACGAAAGATTGGAATACCAAAAGACTGAAACTGACCGGACTCAAACATACGGCAAGCAATGTGGCTTCACCGGAAGTCTATTCCTTTTCCTACAACGAAGCCGCTCTACCCACCAAGTTGTCGGAAGCTCGTGATCATTGGGGATATTATAATGGTGCGGCCAACAAAAGTCTGATTCCTGCCTATTGCTGTAACAGCAATCAAAAGTCTGATTCGGTCATTTTGGAATATGGAGGCAGTGCCGATCGCGAACCCACTCCGGCATTCGCACAAGCATTCCAGTTGAGGCGGGTGACATATCCGACGGGGGGAACGGCGGAATTCACCTATGAATCGAATGTATACAAGACAAATGATTTTGAACAAGACCCCTATAAAAAAGATTTGATGTACCGCGTACAAGAGGTGGTATTGTCTGCCAGCCAGCGCCACAAATACGACAGCTACGGCAATCCTCTGTATGTCTCTGCCGATGGAACCGGAAACATGGTTTTCCTATGGAGCTACCAAGGCATGTACCCGGTGGCAAAAATCGTGAATGCCACGTATGAAGAGGTAAAGGCAGCCCTGGGCACCGCTCCCGAATCACTGTCCTCCTCTTCCAGTCCCGATACGGCACTGATAGACGGACTGAGGACGAAATTGGGCAAGGCGCATGTCACCACCTATACCTATAAACCCCAGGTGGGGTTGCTGACAGAAACTTCTCCGGCAGGAACAACCACTTACTACGGATACGACAACTTCGGCCGCCTGTCAGAAGTCTGGATGCTGGAAGGACCGTCCAGAAAAGTGCTTCAATCCTATGAATATAATTATGTCAATCCCTAAAACAACATGGCTATGAGTAAGATTTTAAGATATATACTATTGATATTCGCTTTGGGCATCTCTTTGGAAATGCAGTCTCAAAGCTCCGGTCCGGCAACGGTCTCGTTCAGCAAGGACAAGAATTATGTGGCTACGCTCACTCCCCGCAACGGGGTTTCCTCCGTGGCTTGCAACAACGGGACAATCAGCAATTACGAAAGCGGCAACGTGCAGGTTTCCATCCGTTACATGGATGGATTGGGACGTCCGGCGCAGCAGGTGGAATACCGCACTTAGCCTGCGGGAAAGGACCTGATAAGCATGCAGGAGTACGCTTCCCTTGATGTGCCGGAAAAGCACTGGCTGCCGGTGGCTTTCAGTGCGGGCGGGGCATATACCGCCCCCTCCTCTGTCACGGCACAGGCACGGGCGAATTACGGCGATACCGCTCCTTATGGCATGTCTTTCTATGAGGAACCCATACACCGGCGTGTCTGTGAGGAGTATGGTGCCGGCCAGCTGTGGCACGACAACCGGAAGCGCGTGCAGACAAGCTACCTGACCAACAGGACGGGCGACAACCGGGACAACCTCTGTTTCGTCCTTCCCCCGCGCATCCGGGATGAGGGAATCTCACAAGACAAGCTGGATGCACTGGCCTATTGCTATCGGTACGACAGCCGTGACCGGTGCGTGTGGAGGAAGCTGCCCGGCTGTGATGCCGTGCGCTATGTCTACGACAAGGCCGACCGTCTGATTTTCGTGCAGGACGGTAACCTGAAGGGACAAGGCAGATGGCGCTTCACCATTCCCGACGCTCTGGGCCGTACTGTGCTGTCCGGTCTCTGCTCGGACACCCTGCCGGTGGTCGGAAGTCCGGTAGAAGCAGAGTTCACGGGCAGCGGAAGTTATAAGGGATATGCCGTGAAAGTGGGTGGAACCGTCCGTGAACTTTCCGGAAGCAGGTTGCTCACAGTGAACTACTACGACCACTATGACTTTCTTGGCAAGAACGGTTTTCCTGCCTATGCCTACGACAGTTCCATGGAGTCCTCCGGATACGGCACCAAATCCGATGCCCGGGGAATGCTTACGGGCAGCGTGACGGGCTTGGCCGGGGACGGCGCCGGACAGCTTTACAGTGTGGTGTATTATGACCGCCGTTCACGGCCCGTCCAACGGCAAAGTTCCAATTCCCTGGGAGGCAAGGAAACGGAATACACGGCCTATAACTTTACCGGCCAGCCTACCAGGTTGCGCCATGTTCATACTGCCCAAGGCAAGGCTGCCCGTACGGAAGTCCGTACATACTCCTATGACCATGCAGGCAGGTTGTTGACGGTGAAGCACAAGTTGGATGCTTTGGGAGAGGTTACGCTCGTGAACAATGTCTATGATGACCTGGGCCGTCTACAGTCGAAGTCGCTGCATGGCAGTGCCGTAAACAAGCAGACCTATACTTACAACATCCGCGGCTGGCTGACGGGGGTCAGCGGAAGCAAGTTCACGCAGAATCTGTATTATAACACCGGAAACGGAGTAGTGAAGTACAACGGCAGCATCAGCAGCATGACTTGGAAGGCAGGCAATGAAAGCACCGTCCGCGGCTATAAGTTCACCTACGACGGTCTGGATAGGATGCTGAATGCTATTTATGGGGAAACGGCAGGCATCAGCACGAATGCCAACCGTTTCAGCGAGAACGTTACAAACTATGACAAGAACGGCAACATCAAGGGATTGCAACGTTATGGGCAGACCGGAGCTTCTGCCTACGGCTTGATAGACAACTTGACCTTTACCCTGAACGGTAATCGGTTGAACCGTGTGGATGATGCGGTGACGGCTTCCACTTACGGTGGAGGCTTCGAGTTCAAGGACGGCGTGAAGCAGGCGAACGAGTACGCCTACGATGCGAACGGCAATTTAACTAAAGATTTAAACAAGGGAATCACCGGAATATCGTATAATTGTTTAAATTTGCCGAATGCAGTAACCTTCAGTGACGGAAGTACAATTACCTATACTTATGGAGCTGACGGCACAAAGCTAAGAACAGTCCATAAGATAGGCAGCGCTACCACCACTACCGATTACTGCGGAAATGTGGTCTATGAAAACGGAGTGCAGAAGATGCTTCTTACCGAAGAGGGCTATGTCAACCTGACCGGAACTCAGCAGTATCACTACTATCTGAAAGACCATCAGGGGAACAACCGGGTAGTTGTCAACCAGTCAGGCACTGTAGAGGAAACGAACCATTACTATCCCTTCGGAGGGGTATTTGCAAGTACTACGAATGTCCAGCCTTATAAGTATAACGGCAAGGAATATGACACGAAGAAAGGACTGAATTGGTATGACTATGGAGCAAGGCATTATGATGCGGTACTGGGACGGTTTACGACTGTTGACCCTCTGGCGGAGAAGTATTATTCGATAGGGATGTATGCATATTGTAGTAATAATTCCGTACGCTATATTGATCCGACAGGTATGTCCATAAGTCCGATTTATGACGAAGAAGGTAAGTTGATTGGTACAGATGATGAAGGTCTGCAAGGAGAGGCCATTATTATGAACAAGTCAAACTTTAAACAAGGCATGTCTCATGAAGAGGCACTAAGCCATAGTTTAGGGTATAATGGATTGGCAGATGAAGAAGCGCGCTCTAACTACTTGGAGAGTTATACAAGTCTTAAAGACAGACCGGATTATGATGGATATTTGACCTTGGAGGAAGCTAATAAATGGTATAGGGAAGGGAAAGGACAACCTCTATTCACATCTTTAGCAAAAATAGATTTATCAGGGATATACTCTTTAGGAGAAAAATATGTGAGAGAAATAAAAAGTTTTAATTTATTGTTGCATAGTGGCTCCTTAAATGATGGATTAGTATACGGAAACGTTACTTTAAAACGATATCCGAATCATTCAGTAAGAGCTTTTTCTGATAAATATGATTTTGAAATGCACAATGGTCGGAATCCATTGAATTGGGGAAGAAATATAGAAACTATTATAGGAAATAGGGTTGCAGGAAGGGGACAACCATATGAAATAAATATTTATGGAAGTGCTAAACTGACACCATTTTTACCTTGGATAAAATAATATGAAGAGATATGAAAAAGGGATGTATTGTTCTACATTTGCTTTGTAGTTTATTTATTCAAAGTTGCATTTCTGATTCTATTAAGAACTTAGGAAATGGATATTTTTATAGAGATGAAGGAGAGAATATAAAAGATATTCTTTGTCAAAATTCCAATGGTGGAGAAATACCGGCAACTGTACTTGACTATATCTATAACGATGAATATATTATTGCAAAACAGAAGCCTAAATATCCTCAAGAACCTTTATACAAAAGAAAATATGAATATGGAACAAACGATAGTTTATTCTATTGGATAATTTTAAAAACAAACGATGTTGTATTGGGACCTTTGAGTTGGCAAGAGTATTTGGATATGAGATTAAAATACCAAATACCAATTGAGCTATCTTTGTACTGATTTTTTGTCGCAGCGGATGTTCTTCATCCGCTGCTTCTGAATATTAGAATCTCCTGCTTCGATAAGCCAAATGATTCCCTGCTTATATTGCCCCATCTCTATAAGCAGGGAATTTTATTTCATACCTGACGAACTTCCGGGCGGAGCTTTATTGAACCGCATAGCCTATAAAGTGAACGGGACAGGTAGGAACGCCACGCTTTCCAAATCAGGGAACTGCTCTTCGGGCAATCTTTACATTGTGCGCACCACGGACGAGGACAGGAACGTTTCCTGCCTATTCACCGACAAGCTGGGACGTATGGTATTGCAGCGCCGGGTCATCGGAAGCGACAACCACGACACCTACTATGTCTACGACAACCGGGACAATCTCCGTTTCGTCCTTCCCTCGCGCCTGCGGGACGAGGGAATCTCACAGGAAAGGATGCACTGGCCTATTGCTATCAGTACGACAGCCGCGACCGCTGCGTGTGGAGGAAGCTGCCCGGATGTGATGCCGTGCGCTATGTCTACGACAAGGCCGACCGTCTGATTTTCGTGCAGGACGGTAACCTGAAGGGACAAGGCAGATGGCGCTTCACCATTCCCGACGCTCTGGGCCGTACTGTGCTGTCCGGTCTCTGCTCGGACACCCTGCCGGTGGTCGGAAGTCCGGTAGAAGCAGAGTTCACGGGCAGCGGAAGTTATAAGGGATATGCCGTGAAAGTGGGTGGAACCGTCCGTGAACTTTCCGGAAGCAGGTTGCTCACAGTGAACTACTACGACCACTATGACTTTCTTGGCAAGAACGGTTTTCCTGCCTATGCCTACGACAGTTCCATGGAGTCCTCCGGATACGGCACCAAATCCGATGCCCGGGGAATGCTTACGGGCAGCGTGACGGGCTTGGCCGGGGACGGCGCCGGACAGCTTTACAGTGTGGTGTATTATGACCGCCGTTCACGGCCCGTCCAACGGCAAAGTTCCAATTCCCTGGGAGGCAAGGAAACGGAATACACGGCCTATAACTTTACCGGCCAGCCTACCAGGTTGCGCCATGTTCATACTGCCCAAGGCAAGGCTGCCCGTACGGAAGTCCGTACATACTCCTATGACCATGCAGGCAGGTTGTTGACGGTGAAGCACAAGTTGGATGCTTTGGGAGAGGTTACGCTCGTGAACAATGTCTATGATGACCTGGGCCGTCTACAGTCGAAGTCGCTGCATGGCAGTGCCGTAAACAAGCAGACCTATACTTACAACATCCGCGGCTGGCTGACGGGGGTCAGCGGAAGCAAGTTCACGCAGAATCTGTATTATAACACCGGAAACGGAGTAGTGAAGTACAACGGCAGCATCAGCAGCATGACTTGGAAGGCAGGCAATGAAAGCACCGTCCGCGGCTATAAGTTCACCTACGACGGTCTGGATAGGATGCTGAATGCTATTTATGGGGAAACGGCAGGCATCAGCACGAATGCCAACCGTTTCAGCGAGAACGTTACAAACTATGACAAGAACGGCAACATCAAGGGATTGCAACGTTATGGGCAGACCGGAGCTTCTGCCTACGGCTTGATAGACAACTTGACCTTTACCCTGAACGGTAATCGGTTGAACCGTGTGGATGATGCGGTGACGGCTTCCACTTACGGTGGAGGCTTCGAGTTCAAGGACGGCGTGAAGCAGGCGAACGAGTACGCCTACGATGCGAACGGCAATTTAACTAAAGATTTAAACAAGGGAATCACCGGAATATCGTATAATTGTTTAAATTTGCCGAATGCAGTAACCTTCAGTGACGGAAGTACAATTACCTATACTTATGGAGCTGACGGCACAAAGCTAAGAACAGTCCATAAGATAGGCAGCGCTACCACCACGACGGATTACTGCGGAAATGTGATCTATGAAAACGGAGTGCAGAAGCTTTTGCTGACGGAAGAAGGCTATGTTACTTTGAGCGACAGCAAGTATCACTATTACTTGAAAGACCATCAGGGTAATAACCGGGTAGTCATCAACCAGAGCGGCACGGTAGAGGAAACGAACCATTACTATCCTTTTGGAGGAGTGTTTGCAAGTGCAGGCAGTATTCAGCCTTATAAGTACAACGGCAAGGAGTTTGACAATAAGAAGGGTTTGAATTGGTATGATTATGGGGCGAGACATTATGATGCTGCGTTGGGAAGGTTTACGACGAATGAC
>OGLQ01000337.1_pt1 | contig 42594 bp, 43 predicted proteins | sample 1572941 | NCBI WGS metagenome assembly OGLQ01 (sample SAMEA2581891, study PRJEB24529) | metagenome | biome: Human gut stool | place: China | collected 2011
GACAAGGTATATATTACCACAAATAATATTTTTCGTCAATACTTTTTTTAAAAAATTTATAAAAATTTTAATTTTTATAAAAACTATAATTATTTTTAAATTTTTATTGTATTATTATCAATTTTTCTTTTGAAAGTATCTTATATTTTCCTTTTTCAAGCTTTTCTATTACTTTATCTTCAATAAACTTCTTTATTACTCTTGATAATGAAGGACGACTTACATTAAAATATTCTGCCAAATCTTTTATTGACCTATCAAAAATAAATACTCCATCTTTTTCATTTTTTAGTATATATTCAACCAATTTTTGATTTATTGTTTTATTACTTAGACTTTCCCATAAATTTTTCGATAAAAATTGAGCTTTATTACTTATTTCATCTAAAAATACTTTTAAAATTTCGCTATTCATTTTTAATAGTTCTATTACTTCATTTTTTTCTATAAATAAAATTTTTACCTGTGATTTAGCTACTAAATCTACAGGAAATTTATTTACATCTCCAAAAATAAATGCAGAAGCTATGATTTTTCCTCTCTCCAACTCTTCTATTTTTTTTACATTTCCATCATCTTTCAACATTTCAGCTACTAAAGTTCCTTGAAGATTAATATAAATACCTTTTATTTCATCTCCTCTAAAAGCTACATATTCATCTTTTTGGTAATTTAAAATTTTATAGTTACATTTTTCTATAATTTTATCAAATTCATTTTCTTCCAACCAAATAAATAAATCAGTATTTTTTATTGCTCTTCTTTCTTGCACTTTTATATTCTCCTTATTAAATATTTATGATATAATATTTTTTAATTATTATATCATTAGTTTTAGGAGTTTAAAATGAAAAAATTTATTATTATTTGTCCTGCTTGTAAGAAAAAAATGAAAATTTCTGATAAATCAGCAAAATATAAATGTCCTCATTGTGGAGAAATTTATAAATATAATTTCCCAAAACGAATTTTTTATAATACAAAAGATATATTTGATGGAATTAAACAAACTTTTTCTGATATAAAATTTAATATCAAGAAAAAATATTCTGATGCTAAAGCTACATATCAATATATGAGCCAACTTAAAAAGCATATGAAAAGCGATCCCAATTGGTCTCAATATAGAAAAGAACAGCAAAAAATGAAAGATGTTTCTCCTAAAAAATCTTTTAAAGATTTTTTTAAAAGAAAATAAGATATTATAAGGCTATTACAACATATTGTAACAGCCTTATTTTTAATTTTACCAATCTCTCTCATCAAAAGAAAGCTCTAATTTTCCTATTTTAGATTTTAGCTGTCTAAATTTTACCCCTGCTGAAGTTAACATTTTTTTAGAAGCTATATTTGATTCTGTCCCATCATATTTATCTGATAAATATACCAATTCTCTTATACCACTCTGAATTATAGCTTTACTACACTCATGACATGGAAATAGTGCAACATATATAGTGCAACTCTTTAAACTTTTAGTACTATTTAATATTGCATTTAACTCTGCGTGACATACAAAAGGATATTTTGTTTCTAAAAATTCTCCCTCTCTTTCCCACGGATACTCATCATCACTACATCCTATTGGAAGTCCATTATATCCAACTCCTACTATTTTCTTTTCTTCATTAACAATACAAGCTCCTACTTGAGTATTTGGGTCCTTACTTCTTTTTCCTGAAAGAAGTGCTACCCCCATAAAATATTCGTCCCATTCTATATAATCTTTTCTTTTCATCTTACCACCATTCCTATTTTTTATTTATATAATATCAATATTTTTAAACTTTTTCAAAATTTTATTTATCTAAAATATAAAAATTTGATAAAATATACTTAGGAGGTTGTTATATGAAAAAAATCATTTTACTTTTCTTAACTATTTATACTTTTAGCTTTTCAATTAGAGATTTTAATGGAATAAATTGGGGAGATAGCAAAGAAAATTTAAGTATTCTTTTTTCTAATTTAAAAAAGGAACCCTCAATTAATGAAAATGTGAATATATTCTCAGTTAAAAATCCTAAAGAAAATATAAAAAAATATGAATTTTATTTACAAAACAATGCTTTAAATAAAATAAGAGTAGTCTTTGATAAAGAAAGCATTGGTAAAAGAGAATTACAACAAATCTATAACCAACTTACTACTACTATAGGAGTTCCTGTTTTAAAATTACCTATATATAAAGAGATTGATAATTTAACACTAAAAGGAAATACTTTAAAATTTGTTCCTGATACTCAAACTCTTATTTATTTTACAGGGATTGATACAATTAATGAGTTAGGAAAAATGACGGATTCAAATCTTTATCTTGATTATATTCCTTCTCAAAATGAATATATTTTTTAAAAACAAGGAAATCCTTAAATTTTGTAGTAAAATAAATATATAATAGTCATTTAAGGAGGAAGATTTTTATGAAATTTGGTGCTATTGATGCTGGTGGTAAAAAATTTATTTGTGGAATAACAGATGAGCAGGGAAATACTCTTGAAAAGACTAGTTTTTTAACTGAAACTCCAGAAAAAACTATTCCTTTAGTTATTGATTTTTTTAGAAACAAGGATATTTCAGCTTTAGGTGTAGGATGCTTTGGCCCTTTAGACTTAAATCCTAATTCTGATACATATGGATATATTACTTCTTCTCCTAAAACTGATTGGAAAAATTATAATATTTTAGGTAATTTAAAGTCAGCTTTTAATATTCCAATATTTTTAGATACTAATATGAATGTTGGAGTCTTAGGAGAAGCTATGTGGGGAGCTGGAAAAGGGTTAAAAAATACTATTTTTTTAACTATTGGCAACGGAATTGGTGGAGGAGCTATTGTTGAAGGAAAAATTGTTCATGGAATGCTTCACCCTGAAATGGGTCATATGTTTGTAAGTAGACACCCAAGAGATAAATTTGCTGGTACTTGTCCTTTTCATGGTGGAAACTGTTTAGAAGGTATGGCATCTGTTCCTGCTATTGAAAAACGTTGGGGAAAATCTTTGTCTTCTCTTCCAATTGAACATCCTGCATGGGATTTAGAAGCTTTTTATATTGCTCATGCACTTGTAAACTATATTTTAATTCTTTCACCTGAAAAAATTATACTTGGCGGAGAGGTTATGAAATATAAACAACTACTACCAATAGTGAAAAAAGCTGTTATTAAATTACTTAACGGCTATATACAAACAAATCAAATTTTTAGAGAAATTGATGACTACATAGTACTTCCAGATTTAGGAGAAAACTCTGGTTTCTTTGGAGCTACTGCTCTATGTATTAAAAATTTTAAATAATAAAAATTAATAAAAAACTCAAGAGGGATTCTTTTTAAATAAAGAAAACATTCTTGAGTTTTTATAATATTTAAATAAATAATCTATCTATTCATTGCCATCACAGGATCTTTTCTCACAAAATTTCTATACATATAAATTGAAATCATACAAGTTATAACTTCCACAGTAGGAAAAGCTAACCAAACTCCAGTAAGTCCATAAATTCTTCCTAAAATATAAGCCATTGGTAACAATAAAATTAGTTGTCTTAACATAGTTATTGTAAGAGAAGGAACTCCTTTCCCTATAGCTTGTAAGAAGCATGAAAAGATAAAACAAATACTTCCAAAAGAGTAACTTGTTGAAATTATTCTAATTGTTCTTACTCCCATTGTCATCATCTCATCAGTAGCATTAAAAAAATGTAATATTTCTTGAGGGAATAACCAAAATAATACACTCCCTAAAAAATTAATAACTACACAAATTATTATCGAATAGTTTAAAACATCTGATAATCTCTTTGAATTTTTAGCTCCATAACTATATCCCATAATTGGCATAGCTCCTTGTGTTACTCCACTAGTAGGCATATATATAAAAGTTTGAAGTTTAAAATATATTCCAAATAATGATACTGCCAAAGTAGATATTCCCGAAAGTATAAAGTTTATTCCCATTACTAAGAAAGATCCTATCGACATTATGAAAAAAGAAGGTATTCCTACACTATATATCTCTCTTATAATTTTATTATTCCATACAAAATCTTTTCTCTCTATTTTTATCTCTTGTTTCATAAAAAATAAAACATAAATAGAACATAGTAGTGCTGTCATTTGACCTATTATAGTTGCAATTGCAGCCCCCTTTACTCCCATAGCTGAAATACCAAAATATCCATATATTAAAATAGGATCTAATATTATATTAGTAACAGCTCCAATTATTTGTAAAAACATTGGGGCTAATGTATTTCCTGTTGCTTGCAGTATTTTTTCGATAGCAATTTGAGCTATTGTTCCTATACTTAAAAACGTCACTATATATGTATAGTCTATTCCCATTTTTAAAATATTACTTTCTTTTGTAAATAAGAGAAAAAATGGTTTTATGAATACAATTCCCAATAAAACTAAAATTAAATAATGTATTACTGATAAAGTCAATCCACTTGCTGCGGTTTTATTTGCTGTTTCAAAATCTTTTTCTCCAAGTTTTCTAGCAATATACGAATTAACTCCAACACCAGAGCCCACAGCAATAGCAAGAATTAAATTCTGAATAGGAAAAGCTAAAGATACTGCAGTTAATGCCTCTGTTCCTAATTTGGCAACAAAAATAGAATCAACTATATTATATAAAGAGTTTATAAGCATAGATATAGTTGGTGGTATAGACATTGATAATAATAGTGGCAGCATTTTATGAGTTCCCATTTTATTCTCTTGTTTTGACATTTTTACCTCCTAAAATAAAAAAACACTTTTTACTGTTTTAATATATAAACTGAAAACAATAAAAAGCGTTTTTATTAAATTTTATATCTTTTATAATATCATACTCCTATAAAATATTCAATAATTTTATACAACTTTTTAGACTTCTTTTTTTAAATTTTTTTTACAGTTTTTTATATTTTTTGATATAATATAATTATAAAATTTTGAAAGTGAGGAGTTTTTATGCAATATAAAAGTAAAGATATAGCTAAAGTGTCTGTTGAAATGGCTATGAGTAGTAGAGAGGAAGAACAGGAGTTAAAAGATAAATATTCAAAAAAAGGAATAAAAACAGCTGCTGTAGATATTGGTGGAAATGTAGTAGAATCTATTCCTAAAATATTAGAGAGAACATTAGTAGCTGCAAAAAGAAATGGGCTTATTTCTGAATCACATGTATATGAAGGAGCTGTAACAGGAGCTACTAGAGAAGCTATTGACCAAATTTTAGATAAGTCTGTTGGTTTTAATGTAGGAGGAAAAATAGGTATAGCTAGATGCCAAGAACACTTATCTGTATGTATATTTTTAACTATTGGTATGTTTAGACTTGATGAAGTTGTTATTGGACTTGGGCACAGAGCTGTTCCTAATGAATAAATTTTATATTGACATTTAAAAAAATTTTATATATAATCAAATAAAATAAATGTAGAATAGTAGTATAGTAGTAGGAATAAAAAAATTTTGTAGGATTGTAGAATAGTAGGAAAATAAAATTAAAAAATAGTTGTAGGAATTTCTTCCTATACTTTTTCGTATATTTTGTTAATTACCTTTTTACAATTCTTGTAAAAAGGTTTTTTTATTTCCTCAAAAGGAGGAATTATGAAACAAGCAGTAGGACAGAAAACAAAAAAAATCTTTGGAATAATAGTATTTTTAATACTTAGTCTTTTAAGTTATGCCAATGAAAAAAATTTTGAAATTGGTATTTCACAATTTGCAGAACACCCAGCACTTGATGCTGTAAGAAAAGGATTTGAAGATGAATTAAAAGAGCTTGGAGTTAAAGTTAATATTGATTATAAAAATTCTCAAGGGGATACTGGAACTGCTGGAATGATAGCTCAAAAATTTGTTGCAGATAAAAAAGACCTTATTTTTGCAATAGCCACTCCATCAGCTCAAGCAGCTAAACAAGCTACTGATAATATTCCAATTCTATTTAGTGCTGTTACAGATCCAGTAAGTGCTCAACTTGTAAATTCTAATGAAAAGGTTGGAGGTAATATAACAGGAACTTCAGATGCTGCCCCTATTGAAAAACAATTAGCACTTTTTAAAGAACTTAATCCAAAAGTAAAGAAAGTTGCTATTATTTACAATACAAGTGAAGCAAATTCAGAAGTTCAAATAAATACTGCTAAAAAAGTTAGTAAAAAATTAGATATCGAAATTATCCCAGTAGGTGTCAATAATATTAATGATATTCCTCAGGCAGTTAATTCTGTTATAAGAAAAGTTGATGGTTTTTATACTATTACAGATAATATAGTAGCTTCAGCTATAAACTTAATCTCAAAAGCTGCTATAAAAAACAAAAAAATAACTATTGGAGCTGAAGAAGCTCATGTCCAAGGTGGAGTATTAATGACAGATGGTCTTAGTTACTATGAACTTGGAAGACAAACAGGGGCTATGGCTAAAAAAATTTTAGTAGATAAAGTTGCTGTTCAAGATATTCCAGTTGAGATTTCTAAAAATACTAAAAAAGTTGTAAATAAAAATACATTAAATAAATTAAAATTTTCAGAAAATTCAGAAGCTTTTTCTGGAGCTACATTTATAGAATAGAAAGGAGAAAAAATGGGAGCATTACTATCTATATCACTAGAACAAGGACTTGTATTTGCAGTTCTTGCAATAGGTGTATTCATAACATATAAAATACTCGATTTTCCTGATTTATCAGTAGAAGGAACATTTCCATTTGGGGCATTTATATTTTCTAAATTTATGTTACTAGGACTAGACCCAATAAGTAGTACTTTGCTATCTTTTATCTTTGGTTCATTAGCTGGTGTTTTAACTTATGCATTACATATAAAAATGAAAATAGCTCCAATATTAGCAGGAATACTTACTATGACTATTCTTTACTCTGTCAACTTAAGAGTAAATGGAAAAGCTAATATTCCTCTATATAATTACTCTTCTATTTTTGATTATGGAAATATAATTTTGATTTTGATAGTAATCGTTCTTTTAATTAAATTTCTAATGGATATGTTTCTAAAAACAGAAAGAGGATATCTATTAATTGCTACTGGAGATAATGAAACTCTTGTTAAATCCCTAGGTGTTAACTGTAATACTTACAAATTATTAGGACTTATGTTATCAAATGGAATTGTTGCTGTAAGTGGGGCTCTTATGGGACAATTACAAGGATTTGCTGATATAAATATGGGAGCTTCTATAATTGTTTCAGCTCTTGCTTCTATTATAATAGGAGATACTTTTTTAAAAAATTCAAAAAAACTAAATGGAACAACTAGAGCTATTTTAGGAGCTATTTCTTATAAAATTATAGGTGGATTAGCATTAGAAATAGGACTTGCTCCTACAGATTTAAAGGCTATCAGTGCTATTATTGTAATTCTATTTATTGGTTATAATAATCTCTCTATTTTAGAATTTATAAAAAAAGGAGGAAAAAAAGATGCTACAAATAAAAAATTTATCCAAGAGTTTTAATATTGGGACAGAGAATGAAACAACTATATTTGAAAATTTTAATTTTACAGTTAAGGATAGTGAATTTGTAGCTGTCTTAGGTTCAAATGGATGTGGAAAATCTACTCTTTTTAATCTGATAAGTGGTTCACTAGAAAATGATGGTGGCTCTATTCTTTTAGATGGAATAGATATCAGCAATCTAAAAGAAGAAAAAAGAGCTTTTGGAATTAGTAAAATACATCAAGACCCTTCTAAAGGAGTTTCTCCTTCACTTACAATTTTAGAGAATATCTCTTTAGCTAGCAAAAAATGTGAGAAATTCTCTCTTAAAAGATTGATACAAAAAAATAAGATATCTGACTTTATAACTTTATTAAAAGAAGTTGATTTAGGACTAGAAAATAAACTAGATACTCAGGTCAAATTTCTTTCTGGAGGACAAAGACAAGCTCTCTCTCTTATTATGGCAACATTGAAAAAACCTAAACTTTTACTTTTAGATGAGCATACTTCTGCCCTAGACCCTAAAACTTCTAAAGTTATTATGGAAAAAACTAAACAATTAATAAATAAACAAAGAATTACTGCTTTGATGGTATCTCATAACCTAAGAGATGCTATAAAATATGCTGATAGAATTGTTATGCTAGATAAAGGAAAAATTATTTTAGATATTCCAAGTAAAAATATAACGGAGGAAGAATTAAGTAAAATCTATACTCAAAAAATGAATAATTCTCCTATATCAATTGCCATCTAAATATTGTTAATTTAAATTTGACAAAAATATTTTATAAGTGTATGATTTATCTAAGGAATTAAAATATTAAGTAGGAGGAAATTTAAATGGCAAATTGTAGTACTTGTCCTTCAAATGGTACATGTTCTAAGGACAAAGAAAGTTGTGGAATTGTTAACAATCCATTAAATCATATAAAAAATGTAATTGGAATTATGAGTGGTAAGGGAGGAGTTGGAAAATCAACTGTTACTACTTTACTTGCAAAAGATTTAGCAAAAAGAGGATATAAAGTTGGTATATTAGATGCCGATATCACTGGACCTAGTATTCCTAGACTTATGGGAGTAACTGGACAAATGGCTATGGGAGATGGAACAAATATTGTCCCTGTAACTTCAAAAGAAGGAATAAAAATTATCTCTTTAAACTTATTACTTCAAGATGAAAGCCAACCAGTAGTATGGAGAGGTTCGCTTATTAGTAGTGCAGTAAAACAATTCTGGGAAGAAGTATTATGGGAAGACCTCGATTATCTTCTTATAGATATGCCTCCAGGAACAGGAGATGTAGCTCTTACTGTTATGCAATCTACACCTATAAATGGAATTGTAATGGTATCTGTACCTCAAGATATGGTTTCTATGATAGTTGCTAAAGCTGTAAATATGACTAAGAAATTAGATGTTCCTGTATTAGGAGTAGTTGAAAATATGAGTTATATTATATGCCCTGGTTGTGAAACTAAAATCAGTTTCCACGAAGAGTCTGGAGCTCATGATTTCTTAAAAGAGATGGGATTACCTCTTCTTGGAGAATTACCTATGACTAAAGGTTTTGCTAGAATGACTAGAGGAGAAGAATCTGCTGATTCATCAGCAATGTTTACTCCTATAACTGATAAAATTTTAACTGAAATTTCTAAATTATAATTTTTATTAAAATATTTATAAACTAAAATAAAAAAAGAAAGTTTTTTTATAGTATATTTTTACTACTCTAAAAACTTTCTTTTTTATTATAATTAATAAAACTTACTATCTTAAAGTATATTTATAAGGATTAAAAGCCACCTGAACTAGCTTAAAATTTTGTATTCCAAAAGGTATCCCTATAATTGTACAACATTGAGTTATTCCTATCAATATATGGGATATTGCTAACCATATCCCAGCAAATATTATCCATAAAAAAGCACTAATTGGTCTTGCTGGTTCTCCAAAATTGCTCTTTAACTGTACCTTTTTTCCAAACGGTGTAAGACAAGAAGTTGCCATCTCAAAACATCCTCTTGCAAAAGGTATTGTAATTATAAATATAATACAAAGTATTCCTGCTATTACCCATTCTAATGCTAAAACTAATCCACCCAAAAAAAGCCAAATAATATTTAATAATGTATTCATTTTATTCTCCTTTTTAAATATAAAATTGTCTTTAAATATTATAACATCCTATGTAAAATATTATATTACTTTTATATGTAAAAAAAGACATACTTATGTATGTCTTAATAAACTAAATGGCGGGAGTGACGAGGGTCGAACTCGCGACCTCATGCGTGACAGGCATGCGCTCTAACCAACTGAGCTACACCCCCATTATGGTGGTCTCAACAGGACTTGAACCTGTGACCCCCTGCTTGTAAGGCAGGTGCTCTCCCAACTGAGCTATGAGACCATATTTCTTTACCGTGCTTAGATATAATACCTTATTTTACACAATAAATCAATTGAGAATATTTTAGATTATAATAATTTATTTTAAAATAACTTAATTTATATTAATATATTATCTTTTTCTTAATTTTTTTCTAAGTATTAATTTGAGAAATTTATTAGGGATATAAAAAAGAATGACAAAGATGAAAGTCATTCTTTTTTATTATAGTTTTTTAAATCTAGTACTTTATTCAATTTCATATCTTTTTATTTTATTATACAAGGCATTTCTACTTATTCCTAAAGCTAAAGCAGCCCTTGTCATGTTCCCAGCATATACTTTTAAAGCTTTTTTTATTTCTCTTTTTTCTAGCTCTATTAATGGTAAAACCTCTTCCTCCTCTACTTTCTCTATTTTTTTTATCTTTTTTTCAAAGGATATCTTATTTCCTAAATTATCATGGGTCATACAGTGACATTCATCAAAATTTATATCATAGGTACTTATTCCATCTAAAGCTACAAAATTCTCTACAAAATTTTCTAACTCTCTAATATTTCCAGGCCAACAATATGAGATTATCTTTTGAAATAAATTTTCTGAAATTTTTGGTATAGGTTTACCCAACTCCAAGCTTTTTTTCTTTAAAAGGAAATCTAAAAATATCGTAATATCTCCTATTCTCTCTTTTAATGGTGGTAAATGAATATTAAATGCATTTAGTCTATAGTATAAATCTCTTCTAAATTTTCCATCTTGAACTGCTTTTCTCAAATCCTTATTAGTTGCAGCAATTATTCTAACATCTACTCTATTACATTTTTTAGAACCTATTCTAGTTATGCACTTATCCTGAAGAACTCTTAATAAAGAAACTTGCATACTAAGCGGCATCTCTCCTATCTCATCTAAAAATATTGTTCCTCCATTAGCTAATTCAAATTTTCCTATCTGTCCCTGTTTATTAGCTCCTGTGAATGCTCCACACTCATAACCAAAAAGTTCACTCTCTATCAACTCTCTAGGAATAGCTCCGCAGTTTACTGGAATAAATGGATAATCCTTTCTTGAGCTACTATTGTGTATAGCTCTTGCAAAAAACTCTTTTCCAGTTCCACTCTCTCCAGTAATTAAAAGATTACTATTAGTATTAGCTATCTTTTTACACTCCTCTATTACCTTCTTTATCTCGCTACTTTTTCCTATTATACTTTCAAAAGAATACTCTTCATTCTTAAGATACTTATCTATATTCCTATCAAGTTTATCTAAAATTTCCGACATTTTTTAACACCTCCTATTGTCATTTTTAGTGACAGTGTAATTTTTTTTCACATATATTATATAATAAAAAATGACACTTTTCTATAAATTACTTAAATCTTATATTTTTTAATTACTATTTTTCCAATATTTTTTATTATTCTCAATTTGGTATGTTTCTTGTTGATATTTTTTATAACATTTTATATAGTAAGGAGTTTGGTAATGAACAATAGGACAAAGGGTATTTTATTAGGAATCACTGTCGGTTTAGCATGGGGTCTTGACTCTACTTTAATGGGTGTAGTAGGAGTAACTCCATTAGTTTCTGCTTTCTTTCATGATAGTTTTGCTTTTCTTTGGATTGCACTTACTTTAGTCTTCTCTAAGCAACTGTGTGGAAGTTTTCAACTATTAAAAACTAAAAAGGGAAAAGCTGCTGCAGTAGCTGCATTGGTAGGTGCTCCTGTGGGTATGAGTGCTTACTTATTAGCTATCAAATATGCAACTGCTCCCTATGCTTCTAGTATCTCTGTTATCTATCCAGGAATAGGAGCACTACTTTCATATTTTTTACTTAAAGAAAAACTCTCTAAAAGAGCTGCTCTTGGAATATTTATCAGCCTTTTAGGGTCATTTATGTTGGGATTTAAACCTACTGGAGATATACCTTCAACATTTGGTACAGGTATACTATTTGCTTTACTAGCTGTACTTAGTTGGGCATCTGAAGGTGTAATTATAGGATTTGCTATGAAACATATAAAAGATGAGGACCATATACAAGCTGCTCCTCAACAATTTCTTTGTTTGAGATACTTTGTCTCTATGATTGTATATGGATTATTGGTTCTTCCTCTTTCAGGAGAGATTAATACTGCTCTTGAAATAGTGAGAACAGGAGTATTCTTAAAATTTGCTGGAATAGCTATATTAGGAGCTATCACTTATCTATGTTGGTACAAAGCCGTGGATTTAATAGGGGCTGCTATGGGTACTGCTCTTAATTCTACTGCTGCTCTTTGGACAATAATATTTAGTATAGTATTATTTGGTGCTCCTGCTAACCTTCATCTTATAATTTGGGGATTAGTAATTGTAGCTGGAGTATTTATCTTTGCAATAGAACCTAAAAAAAATAAATAGATACAGGAGGAATATAAAATGTTAAAAGCTGAGATAATAGCTAATATGGAAAAAATTGTTTCTGAATGTATGGGAGAAGAGACTCCAGCCTGTGTAGCAACTTGCCCTATGCATACAGATGTAAAAGAGTATATAAGATTATTGAGAGAGGGAAAAGGGGTAGAGGCTCTTCTAACTATTAGAGAAAAACTTTTTCTTCCAGGGACTTTGGGGCGTATATGTGCTCATCCTTGTGAGGGAAAGTGTAAAATAGCTGAGATACACTCTCCTATGTCAATAGCTGGGCTTAAAAGATATATTGCTGACAACTATGATGATGAAAAACTTTGGGATATGACTAAAGAAAAATCTACTGGTAAAAAAATAGCTATAATTGGAGCTGGACCAGCAGGATTACAAGCAGCTTTAGATTCTATCAAAAAAGGTCATGAGGTAACTGTATTTGAAAAACTGCCTGTCAAAGGTGGAATGATGGCAGTAGGTATACCTGAGTATAGATTGCCTAGAGATATTTTAGCTTGGGAAATCTCTTATCTTGAAAAGTTAGGAGTACAATTCCAAATGAATTGTGAAATAGGAAAAGATATTGAGTTTTCAACTCTTGTAAATGAGTATGATGGTGTTGTAGTAGCTGTTGGAAAACATAAGGGAAGAAATGGAACTAACATAGTTTCTCAAAATATTACAAATGCTAGTGATTTTTTAAGAGCTGTATCTTTAGATAAAACTACTGTCACTCTTGGAAAAAGAGTAATAGTAGTTGGTGGTGGAGATGTAGCTATGGACTGTGCTAGAGTAGCGAGAAGAATAAAAGGTGTAGAAAAAGTTTTTTCTATTACTTTAGAAGATTCTTTCGATTCTATGGCAGCTTCTAAGCATGAGGTAAAAGGTGCTTTTGATGAAGGGGTATCCTTCTTCCAGGGATATGGTATAAAAGAGGTAATTGTAAATAAAAGTAATAGATTAAGTAAAGTTATAGCTGTAAAATGTATTTCTCTTTTTGATGAAAATGGAAATTTCTCTCCTAAATTTGATAATGAGGTTTTAAGAGAGATTGAAGCCAATACTATCATTTTTGCTATTGGACAAGCAGTAGATGGAGATTTTGCTAAAAATATACTTTCTCAAAGAAAAAATTCTACATTTGAATGTGATAGTTTCACTCTTCAAAGTAAAGATAATCCCAAAGTATTTATAGCTGGAGATGCCAGTGGAGAATCAGCTATAGTCATACAAGTTATGGCTACTGGACGTCGTGCTGCTGAATCTTTAGATAGATTTTTAAAGGGTGTAAATCTTATAGAGGGTAGAGATTTAAAAGATACAAGTAGTTATGATACAAAATTAAAAAGAGAGGTTAATTGGGAAGAGATTCTTGAAAGAAGAGTTGATATCCCTGAACTAAATCCTCAAGAGAGAATAAAATCCTTTGATGAAGTCTCTTTAGGATATACTCCAGAACAAGCACAATATGAAGCTGATAGATGCCGTCAATGTGAGTGTAGATTATGTATGAAAGAGTGTATGATGTTAAAAAATTTCACTTCTTGTCCTAAAGAGTTATTTAGAGATTACCTTGAAAAAGGTTATGAACATATGGACAAAATGATAGCTTTCTCATGTAATGAATGTTCTCAATGTACAATCAAATGTCCTAAAGATTTAGATTTAAGAACTAACTTTACTGAGCTAAAAAATCAATATATAAGGGATAATGGCAATAAACAAGTTATAGAAAATCTAGTAGATAGTGATAGAATACAGAGAATGGAGTGTAGTCCTCAATACTGTACTACTAATCAAAATAAAAAATCTCCTAAGTATGTTTTTGTACCTGGTTGTACTATTCCTGCTTACAAGCCAGAATTAGTAGATAAAGTATATAGACATCTACAAGAAACTTTAGGAGATGAAGTTTCTGCTATGCTAAGATGTTGTGGTAAAGTTACTAAGATGATAGGAGAAGAAGATAAGTTTGCTCTAAGAAATAAATTAGCTAATGATGAAATAGAAAGAATTGGGGCTGATACTATCATTACTATATGTCCATCATGCTTTAAGACTTTTAGCGATACTAGCAATAAAAAAGTTATCTCTTATTGGGATTTGATGAGAGAGAAAATCGGTATTCCTAAAGAGGCTATTGGTAAAGGGAAAAATAGCCCTGTTATCTTTAACATACATGATTCCTGCGTAACTAGAGATATAGTATCTCATCATGAAAATATCAGATGGATATTAAAAGAGATGGGATATAAATTTGAAGAGATGAATAATACTGGTAAAAATACTAGATGTTGTGGAGTAGGTGGAATGGTTTGTTCATCTAATCCAGAACTTTACAAAGAGATATACACTAGAAGAGCTAATGACTGTACTCAGGACTCTGTAATCTCTTATTGTGGTTCTTGTAGAGGTACTTTAGAGGCTGCTGGTAAAGATTCTCTACATATCTTAGATTTATTATTTAGAGATACTTATAACGAAAGTACCTTTGAAAAGAGAAGCTATAAATCTGAAGATGAGATGTGGAAAAATAGATTAGCGACTAAAGAGTTATTAGAAAAATAATTTAAAAACTTTACCAAAGATATAATAAAAAATCAAGAATGACTTTTCTTTCATTCTTGATTTTTTACTTTATAACTCTAAAAATAGATTGATAAAAAATACCTTCATATTTATAGGAAATCTAAGCATGCTCTTCATAGTAAGTCTCTCTTCTAAACCATTTAAATAACCCATTATATCAACTATATAACTTACTATCTCCCTATAGATATTTCTATCTGAAGTTGCTCTAACTATCTCTTCAGCAAAAAATATCTTCTCATGTAACTTTAAATACTCCCTATTATTTATAAAATCTCTAAGAGCTTTATATATATTTATCTTATACTCTAACTCTTTGGTTTCTTCATATCCCTTAATAGCTTTTCCTATCTCCTGATATGAATATCCACTCTCTAAATCTATATCCAATAGTTTATATTTTTCTATATCCTCGCTATTTCCTCTAAAAAAAGTATAGGTATAATTATCTACTTCAAGCTCTTCAGCTGTTCTTTTCTTCACTTTCACTAAAATACTTCTAGACTTTATAGTAGGTAGAATATTTAGATTTGTATTTAAAAGAATAAAAAAGCTTCCCTTATTAGGTTCCTCTATAAGCTTTAAAAGTGCATTACTAGCTTCCTTTTTCATCTTACTTATATCTTTAATTATAAATATTTTCCTATTTCCCTCATAGGAACTTGAAGATGATTTATAAGCTAATTCTCTTATCTCATCAACTTTTAATCCATCAGGATTATCTAGTATCTCTAAATCACTATAAAGCATCTTGTCTATCCTCTTACAGATATTACACTCCCCACAAAAATCTCCCTCTAAAGTTTCACAGCACAACCCTTTAGCAAAATGTAGAGCAAACTCCATAAGCAAGCTCATATCACTCCCATAGAAGAGATAAGTTCCAGAGTCTTTTTTTAGTTTTAATTCATTTCTAAAAAACTCCTTTACCTCTTCATTGGAAATTATATCTCTTATCATTATCTCTCTGCCTTCTCTATCTGTCTTAAAACATTAAGTTGGTCAAGAGCAAGTCCAGCTCCTCTAACTACACTTTCTAATGGATTTTCTGCTAATCTAACAGTTAGATTTGTATGTTTTGCTACTAACTCTGGGAAGTTTCTAATAAGTGAACCTCCACCTGCCATTATCATACCTTTATCAATTATATCTGAAGCTAGTTCTGGTGGAGTTTGTTCTAATACATATTTTACACACTCTACTATCTCCATTAAAGAGTCATGTATAGCCTCTCTTACCTCTTCAGAAGTTATCTCTACAGTTTTAGGAAGTCCCATTATTAAGTCTCTTCCTTTTATTGTCATAACCTCTTCCTCTTCTAATGGTAATGCTGTTCCTATTTTTATTTTTACCTCTTCAGCTGTCTTATCTCCTATCAATAGATTATGAGTTTTCTTTACATATTTGATAATATCAGCATCAAAGTTATTTCCAGCTGTTCTAATAGTTTTACTTACAACTGTTCCACCAAGTGAAATTACAGCTACGTCAGTAGAACCTCCACCAATATCTATTATCATATTTCCCTCTGGAACTGAGATATCCATACCAGAACCTAAAGCTGCTGCTCTAGCCTCTTCTATTAGATAAGCTCTCTTTGCTCCTGCTGATATAGCAGCCTCAAGTACAGCTCTCTTCTCTACCCCTGTTACATCTATAGGTACACATATCATTATCTCAGGCATAAAGAAGCTATACGAACCAAAAACCTTTTTAATAAAGTATTTTATCATAGCCTCTGTTACATCATAGTCAGCTATAACTCCTTCACTAAGAGGTTTTACTGCCACTATTGTATCTGGAGTTTTTCCTAACATCTCTTTGGCTTCATTTCCTACTGCTAAGATTTTTCTACTCTCTCTCTCTACTGCTACCACTGATGGTTCATTTAAAACTATTCTTCTATGTTTTTTACTATATACTAGGGTATTTGCAGTCCCTAAATCTATTCCTAAGCTTCTATTAAAACCAATATTTGGGAATTTAAACTTCATCTTTTTTCTCCTCCACACATAATTTTACTGCTAATTCTATTAAATCATCTCTACCCTCTATATAGAATCCAGCTATCAAAGCTTCAAAAGCTGTTGCTTCTCTATACTCCTGTACACTACAAGATTTTGGAAAAGTCTTTATATTTCCATTCTTTGACCTATTCCCCAACATTTGAAATTTCTCCTCTAGTTTTGGAAAAATCTCTCTATATAACTCACTCTGTCTTTTAGCATTTACACAATCTTTTACTTTTCTATTTAAGTTTCGTAAATTTAACCCCTTAGATATCCAATACTTTCTAATATTTAATTCCCATATTGAATCTCCTAGATAAGCTAATACCACTCCACTAGTCTCTCTTAAATCTACATTGTCCATGTAGTCTTATCCTTTCCATCTTTTATTTTTATTCCCATTTCAGCTAGTCTATCTCTTATCTTATCTGACATAGCCCAGTTCTTTTCATTTCTTGCCTCTCTTCTAAGTTCAAGTATAAACTCTATAAGTTCAGAAGTCATATTGCCTACAACTGTTTCAAGCTTTAATTTTACTCCTAAAGCCTCTTCCATAACATTTATAATATACTCAACAGTCTCTTTTACTACCTCTGCTCCCTCTGCATTAATAGGAGTATCCACAGCTTTATTTAGCTCTTTTACAAGTTCAAATATAGCTCCAAGTCCCATTGAAGTATTGAAGTCCTCATCCATAGCAGCTATAAATTTCTCTTTTGCTACAGCTAATTGCTCTTTTAATTCCATACAAGAGCTTCCATCAGCTTTTACATCTATTACTGCTTCTTTTCCTCTCATTAGAGCATTCTCTATTCTTTCAAGAGAAGTTTTAGCTTGAGTAAGTTCTGCATCTGAAAAATCTATTGGCTTTCTATAGTGAGAGCTAAGCACAAACAGTCTTACAACTCTACCATCGTAGTGCTCTAATACATCTCTAAGTAGGAAGAAATTTCCAAGAGATTTAGACATTTTTTCTCCATTTACATTGATATATCCATTGTGCATCCAATATCTTGCATAATCTCCACCACAACCACATTTAGATTGTGCTATCTCATTTTCATGATGTGGGAATATTAAGTCTTGTCCTCCCCCATGAATATCAAATGTATCTCCTAAATATTTATGAGACATAGCTGAACACTCTATATGCCAACCTGGTCTACCTTGTCCCCAAGGAGAGTTCCAGCTTGGTTCTCCCTCTTTAGCCTTTTTCCATAGAGCAAAATCTAGCGGAGATTTTTTTATTTCACTTATCTCTATTCTTGCCCCACTTCTTAAATCTTCAAGATTTTGATGAGATAACCCTAAATACTCATCTTTGTATGATTCTACATCAAAGTATACATCTCCTTGAGATTCATAGGCATGTCCTTTTTCTATTAGAGATTTTATTAATTTTATCATTCCACCTATATGCTCAGTAGCCTTAGGTCTAATCATACCCTCTTCTTTTAAGTTTACCTTAGCTGTATCTTCAAAGTAAGCTTTAATATATTTAGCAGCTACCTCTTCACAACTTATTCCCTCTTCATTTGCCCTTTTAATTATTTTATCATCTACATCTGTAAAGTTTGAAACATAAGTTACCTTATATCCTCTAAACTCAAAATATCTTCTTACAGTATCAAAAAATATTGCTGGTCTAGCATTTCCTATATGTATATAGTTATACACAGTAGGACCACAGACATACATTGATACCTCTCCCTCTTTTACAGGTTTAAATTCCTCCAATTTCCTAGTTAAAGTATTATATATCTTTATCATATGCCCTCCTAATACTCTCTTGTTATCTCTTTTAAAACTTCCACTGGAATTGTAACTTTCATATTTACCTTTTTATTTTCTCCCTGAATTTTAGCTTCAATTCCCTCAAATCCCATTACCTTTGGAGAATCTATCTCTCCATAGATAAATGTATCTTTGCTTATATTAAAAGAATTTTTATTTTCTTCGAAATTACTCTCTCCTATTCTAATAATTCCATCTTTCTCTTCAAATTTATTTCCAAGGTAGAAAGATGTATTTTCATTAGTTAACATAGTTAAAACTCTTCTTATCTCTGGAGCTTCATCTTTTATTTTAACCATAAATGATTGCTCATCTAATTTATATAGTACCTCTCCATCTATCTCTTTTAAAATCTCTTCAATATCTATTCCTAAAATATTTTTCCATAGAGAAAATATAGCTTTACTATCCATATCTGCTCCTATTACTAAAGGATAAAAAATAACTCTATCTAATTTAGAAAAATCATCTACTGATACATAGATATCATTTTTATCAAGGTACTTTATTAGCTCTCTGTTTCCTTTACTATTTTTAAATATTTCACTCTCTTTATCATCTATGATTATCTCACTCTCAGATATCATCTTATTATTTTCAATGGTACTACTATTTATTATTAGATTTACTCCATAGAAATCTGTTCCACTATTATTATATATAAAAGTTCCTAGAAGATTATCTCTTTTTATATCAATAGCATCCTCTATCTCCTTATTATATAAATATTTTCCATCTTTTGCTATAAAATCTTTAAGATTTTTTTCACCAAATGAGAATATAAATAATCCCTTGTAGTTTTTTAAATATAAATCTCCTTGTACATTACCAAGATATTTTTCTTTATACTCATTTTTTAAAACATAGATATCATCTTTTAACTCAAAATATTTTCCTAAATTTTTTAAAATTAAAAAATACCAATATCCAGTATCTACAACACCAGTGAAAGTTTTTTCACTTATATCATAGAACTCCTTATCTGAAAATATATAAAATTTAGAGATATATTTTAAATTTTCCATTTCAGAACTTAATTCCTTTTTCTCCTCTTCATCTTCTATCAAGGATAACAAAGGGGTAAAGTTTTTTGTATTTATTCCCTCATTAGCATATATTATTCTAGTATCTTTAGTTATAAAATCTCTAGGAGATGCCTTGTATACTACTTTATACCCCAAAAATATTCCTAAAATTAGTACTACAACTGCTATAAATCCTATTATCTTTTTCATAAACTATCACCTATTGGAATCTTTTATTTTCTATTCTCTCTATCTCTTTTTTTGTAAGATTTAAATTTTCTGTCTTAAACATTGGAGCTTTAAACCTAGCTCTTCTTATCTCTTCCTCTCTTAACTCACAAGTGAAAGAATCCTCTTTTAAATACTCTCCCTCTGCTACTATCTCTCCATTTGGTGCCACTACAAATGAGTTTCCAAAGAAAGCTGTTCCATCTTCAACTCCAACTCTATTTACTGCTACAGAGTATACTCCATTAAGTAGAGAGTTAGTTTTAATTATTGTTTTCCACCCTTCAGATAACTCCTCTTTTCTCTTTCCAACTACTGCAGGAGAATTGAATAGTATAAAAACATATTTTGCTCCATCTTGAGCTAAGATATATTGAGTTGATTGATGCCACACATCTTCACAGATTAATATTCCTAATCTTCCAAATTTTGTATCAAAGGCTCTTACCTTATCTCCTGCCATAAAGTTTCTACCCTCTTGATATGCTCCATAAGTAGGAAGATATACTTTTCTATGCTTATGTACTACTTTTCCATCTTCTAAATAGTAAGCTGTGTTGTATGGATATTCCTCTTCTCCTAACTCCACTGCTCCAAATATTATACCTATTTCCTTGCTCTTTTCTAGTAATACACTTGGTACCTCTTTTATAGCTACATCAAAAACTATATCCTCCAATGAGTATCCTGTAAGTGATAGCTCTGGAAATACTACTATATCATTTTTTTCTGCTATGGCTTTATCAATTACTTCTAGCATCATATTTAAATTTTTCTCTACATTTCCTAGTGTTGGTTTTATCTGTCCTATATATACTTTCATGTTCACTCCTTCTTTCTTGTAATTATTTAATTTTGATTATAAAAATTTTAAGTCCTCTTGAGTAGTAATCTTAATATTATCATAATCTCCAAGAACTATTTTAACCTTTCCCCCTATTCTCTCCACTAGAGATGAGTCATCAGTGCCTAAAAAGTTTTCTCTTTCAGCTATCTCATAAGCTTCTTTTAATAATTTTCCTTCAAAGGCTTGGGGTGTATGTACTGCTATTAAGTCAGCTCTTTTAGGAGTAGATACCACTTCAAAATTCTCATTGATTACCTTAATAGTATCCTTTACCTGTACTCCTACTACTGCTCCTAATCTCTCTTCTGCTACTACTCTACAACACTCCTCTATATACTTCTCTTTTAAAAATGGTCTTACCCCATCTTGAACTAAAATTATATCACTGTTATTATCATATTTTAATGCATTGTATATAGAGTTTTGCCTTTCTTTTCCACCCTCTGTTACTTTCACTACCTTAGATAATCCATATTGATTACAATAATTTTCTACTAGAGATACATTTTCTTTATTAGTAACTACTATTATCTCATCCACTATATTAGAATTTTGCGCTACTTCCAATGGCATTATAAAAAGTGGCTTTCCTTTATACTCTAAAAATTGTTTAGGGTAACCTAGTCCCATTCTCTTTCCTACTCCTGCAGCTGCAACTATCATAGTTACTTTAAAGTTACTACTGTACATCCTAGTCCTCCCTCTCCATGTCCTCCTAATCTGTACTCTTTTACATATCTACATTTTTTCAAGTAGTTTAATATTCCCTCTCTTAGAGCTCCTGTTCCCTTACCATGAATTATATATACCTCAGTATATGAGTTCATAACAGCTCTATCTAAATAAGTCTCAAGCTCATATACAGCCTCATCTACCATCTTACCTCTTAAATCTATCTCATTTCTTACAGAAGTCTTAGTGTGTGAGAAAGTGTTGTACTCTTTCTTAGCCTTTTCCTTTACAACTTTTACATCATCCATAGATACCTCTAGTTTTAAGATACCTGCTTGAACTTGAACTGTCTCTTTTCCACCATTGATTTTTAAAACATTAGCAAATTGATTTAAGCTATTTACAAATACCTTATCTCCAACTTTATAATCAACTTTTCTAGCAATCTTTGGTTTTTCCTCAACATTTTTATTTCTATCATCTTGAAGAGCCGATCTAAGCATATTAAGACTTTTTTGCACATTCTTAACATCCTCTTTCTTATTCTCTTCCTTTTGAATCTTCTCAACAAGAGCTACTGCTTTAGCTTGCATCTCTTTCATCATCTTATCAGCTTTTTCATATGCCTCTTTTAGTATCTCATTTTTCTCTTTTTCCAATACTCTTAATTTTTCAGCATACTCATCTCTATCCCTTTGAGCTGCAGCTTTTAAAAACTCAACTTGTTGTTTCATAGCCTCTAGCTCATCAGCTTTCTCTTTTATATTAGCTATCATCTTTTCTATTTTTTTATTATCATCACCTATATAACTCTTAGCTTTCTCTATTACCTCATCAGACACTCCAAGTCTTTTAGCTATTGTAAGAGCATTACTTTCACCAGGGATTCCTATTAATAATCTATAAGTAGGAGATAGAGTATTTACATCAAACTCCATAGAAGCTGTTTCTATTCCCTCTTCATTATATCCATGAGCCTTTACCTCACTATAGTGAGTTGTGATAAAAGATTTACACTTTCTATCTCTTAAATAATCTATAACAGCCATAGCAAAAGCTGAACCTTCTATTGGATCAGTTCCTGATCCTAACTCATCTAGTAATACTAAAGAACTTTTATTTACACTTTCTAAAATCTCCTGTACATTTTTTAAATGTGCAGAGAATGATGATAGAGATTGTTCTATACTTTGCTCATCTCCAATATCTGCATATACTCCTGTAAAGAATCCTATGCTTGTATGCTCATGAGCTGGGATAGGTATTCCTGATAGAGCCATAAGAGTTAGAAGTCCAGCTGTTTTAAGTGCTACTGTTTTTCCCCCTGTATTTGGTCCTGTAATAAGTAGAGTATTGTAATCTTTTCCTATCTCAAATGTCAATGGAACTATCTTATCAGCTGGTATAAATGGATGTCTTGCATCTACTAAGCTCAACATCTCTCTATTATTTATGTTAGGTATTACACAATTTTTTTCTATTCCATATACAGCTCTAGCATTTAAAATATCAAGAGATAGTATTGCTTCTCCTACTGCATCTATATCCTCTCTATTATTTCTCACATGCTCAGTTATTCTAAGTAGAATTTTTCTTATCTCTTCTTTCTCTTTTAACTCTAGCTCTCTCATCTTATTGTTTAGAGCTACTATTGAAAGAGGCTCTATAAATACTGTTTGACCACTAGAAGACCTATCATGCTCTATACCTTTTATAAGTCCTTTAAAGTCAGCTTTTACAGGAACTACACTTCTTCCATCTCTCTCTGTTATTATTCTCTCTTGGAAAGCCTTAGCAAAACTTGGTTCATCAAATAACTCATCAAATTTTCTTTTTATATTCATTGAAAGAGTTTTTTTATGTATTCTTATATCTCTTAAATCTAAAGAGGCATCATCTTTTATCTCTTTATTATTATCTATTGCTTTATTGATAATATCCTCTATTCCCCTCATTACAGGTACATCATGATATCTATCTTTTAAATCTCTATATTTTCCTAAATCCTCTAATCTAGTTTTAAAAAGTCTAAAGATTCTTAAGTTAAAGTTTATATCCCATAAATCCTCTACATCAAGATATGTTCCTATAAGTTGTGACTTCTCTGTCATTTTACAGATATCTTTCATCCCAGCAGTTTCAAATCCACCATCATATTTTATAAAATCTGTAAAATCTCTTAAAATATCTAACTCTCTATTTAATGAACTAAAATCTCTTAATGGAGATAGATTCATTATTTTATAATGATTTTCCTCTATCACGCTATAAGCAGATAATTCCTCTCTTAATTTATCAAACTCTAATACTTTATAACTATGTGTATTCATTTTTTTACTCCCTATATAATTATTTCATTCATTTTTTATTATACCATAAATCTTTAATTTTCCTAACTTTATTCAAGAAAATTTAAAAAAAACTTGAAATTTCCTTGAATTAATGATACAATTATATGCATTGTGTATGTAAGTTATTTTAGGAAAGGAGAGAATCAGAATGCAAAGATGTGAAATTACAGGAGTAGGACTAATCAGCGGAAACCAAATTTCTCACTCACACAGATTAACTAGAAGAGTTTGGAAACCAAATTTACAAGTTACTTCTATCAATGTAAACGGAACTCCAGTTAAAGTAAAAGTTTGTTCAAGAACTTTAAAAACTTTAAAAGGACTTAACGATGTAGAAGTTATGAAGTTCTTAAAAGCTAACGAAGCTACTTTAAGTACTAGACTTCAAAAAGCTATGGCAAAATAGTTTTTAGCTAATAAAAAAGACAGCTTAATTGAAAGCATGTCTTTTTTTATTTTTTGTACTCTCTTCCAATCTCTATTTTTATCTTAACTACATTTATATTTTCTGGTAATCCCTCTAATTCCGTTATAAGATACTCTTCATATGCATCTCCTAATACAACATAGTTTTCTTTTTCTATTTTATTTAATATATCATTGTATATTCTATCTATCTCCTCTACTCCACCTTTATAATAATATACTGCATAAGTTTTTTCCTCTAATTCTACTTCATCTTTTCTATCCTCTATGAATAAACAACATACTCTTCCAAAGTTTCTCTTTTTTAAATCTTCTACACATATTACAGAACCTATACTTATCACATCTATCTTATTTAACTTCAACATAAATTCATTGTACATCTCTAGCCACTCTTCTAAGGAGATTTCTAAATCTTTATCTGTCAAATTACTATAGATATACTCTCTGCTCTTCTCTTTTTTTATATAAAGTTTTTCAAACTCAACACTCTCTCCTTCAAGAAGATTTTCCTTTATACTTTCAAATCTCCTTTTTATATTTTCTAATCTCTTTATCTCTCTATCTATTCCTACTATCTGCTCATCTACTAATTCTAATAGCTTAGATACTGATGGTGTTGCAAAATATTCCTGTAATTTACTTATTGAAATATTCATCTCTCTAAATGCTAAAATTGTAGCTAAAATAGGAATTTGAGTTGAGCTATAATATCTATAACCCTTTGCATCTACCTCTATTGGTTGAAATAGTCCTATCTTATCATAATAAAAAAGAGTATCCTTCTTAATATTAAATTTTTTAGCAAACTCTCCTGTTGTATATAACTTTTTATCTCTTCTATTCATAAATCCCACCTTTTTCTCTTGACTATAGAGTTACTCCATAGTTTATACTATTTCTGGAAATAAATCAAAGATTTAAGGAGTTTTTATGGAAAATATAACTTTGTTTGAAAAAACACCACCTTTAAAACTATTTTTTAAAGCTGCCATACCAGGTTCTATTGGAATGCTTGCTTCAGCTATATATCTATTTTTTGATGGAGTTATTATCAGTAGACTTCTAGGAGAAACTGCATTTGCTGCTTTTAATCTCACTATTCCAATAGTTGTTTTAAACTTTGGTTTTGCTGATTTAATAGGATTAGGTTCCTCAGTAAGTATTGCAATTTTATTAGGAGAAAAAAAGTTTGAAAAAGCATCTAAAATTTTTTCACTCTCTTGTTTTACTATACTTATATCTAGTACTATCTTAGGTATACTACTATTTCTCCTTGCTCCCTCTATTTTACACTCTTTAGGAGCTACTGGAGAACTTGCTAGACAATCTATAAGATATTTGAGAGTATATGCTTTATTTTCTCCACTTACTACTATCACTTTTGCAGTTGATAATTATTTAAGAATTTGTGGAAAAATAAAATTTAGTATGTTCTTAAATATTTTAATGTCATTTTTATGTATCTCTCTTGAGATTTTATTTCTATATTTCTTAAATTTTGAATTAATAGGTGCTGCCCTTGCTAACTGTATAGCATTTTTTATATGTACTCTTATAGCTTTTTCTCAATTTTTTTATAAAGATAGTAGCTTAAAATTTTGTAAATTTAAAATTGAGTTAGAACTTTTAAAATCAATATTTATAAATGGAATGCCCACATTTTTAAATAATGTAGCTAGCCGTATCACTAATATTTTATTTAATTACTTATTACTCTGTCTAGGTGGAGTTTCAGCTGTTAGTGTCTATGGGATATTGATGTCTATTGAAGCTTTTATCCTACCTGTTCTCTATGGTATGTGCGACGCTTTACAACCAGCACTTGGATATAACTGGGGAGCTAAAAATTACTCTCGTGTTAAAGAGATAGAAAAATATTGTTTAATTGCTAGTGCTGTAACTTCTATAGTTACAAGTTCTATTCTTTTTTTCTTTACTGATGAGATTGCTTCCCTATTTATTATAAAAAAAGATGAAACCTTTATAATGGCTATACCTGCCCTTATAATCTATGCTACAACATACCTTACTAGATGGTTCTCCTTTGCTATACAAAGTTTTATGTCAGCCATTGGAAAATTTAGCTTTGCAACTATTATTTCATTGTGCGTGAGCTTTATCTTTCCAATAATCTCTATTCCTATTTTATGGAATTTAAAGCTTACAGGTCTTTGGTGGAACTCATCTATTACTTCAATGCTTACAGGAATTATATCAATGCTTTTATTAAAAAAACTTTTAAGAAATTTTAAACAAAAAAATATATAATTTTCTTATTAAAATAGAGAAGGGGACTATTATAGCAATTTATATCAGTCCCCTTCATTATTTTACTTATCTATTATCCTATACTCAATAACTTTCATCTTTCTATCATTAGGTTCAGCCAATCCATTTGTTACCTTTCCTTCATCTATTCCCTTTATTATTAATTTTACTTCAGGATAAGAAGTTCCCTTTGTTTCAATCTCTTCTCTCAATTTTACATTTAGACTTTCAACTGTATCATCATCACTATATAACCAATACTCTTGATTACTCTTGCTATCTTGAAATATTCTTACCTCGTGTCCATAGGTATATACCCCTTGATACTCTTTGACTTTTTGATTACTACATCCTAATAATATTACTCCTAAAGTCAAAATTCCTAACATCTTTTTCATTTGAAACCACCTCTTTAGTTAAAAAAGAGGCATTAAAGCCTCTTATATTAAAAATTAAATTTATATCCTATTGATAAAGTTGTTCTTGAATAGTCATAACTTTTCTTTAATTTTTCCCCATCATTAAACGAGTAGTTTATATCTGCTTTATTTACCTTATGCATAACTTCAAATAAAAAATTATTATACTCTATTCCAGCACCTAGTCCATAGTATAATCCATTATCTACTGATGTTTTTGCTATTGGTCCATCCCATGTCTCTATGGCATCTTTTTCTCCAAAGTTATAAGCATAACCTAAATCAGCCTTTAAATATGGTTTTATATTGCTCTCTAAAGGTATATTATATTTTGCTACTCCATATATTGGTAGTGATTTATATCCTGTATTTTGTACTTTATCATTACCATTTCTTATATACTCTGGTCTTCCATGATCTTGATAAGATAATCCAAGTCCTAACTCTAAATTTGGATAAAACTCTCTAGTTACCTCAGCTGTCAGATCAAATCCTAATCTATCACTCTCTGATTTATTGGCATTCTCGCCTAATATATTTACCTTATCAAATTTTCCAGAGATATCCAATCCTGTTTTTAAATAAAGATTTGTTCCCTCTCCTACCATTGCCATTGATGATACAACTGCTAATCCTAATAATACTTTTTTCATAAACTAAAAATCCTCCTATTTTTGATAATATCCTCACCTTTTATCAAATATATAGACTTTATTAGTTATCATAGAGTATTATATCACTTTTTCAAAAATGCGTCATTTTATTTTTAAAAAAATTTTTTATAAAATAAAATTTTTATAATTTTTATTTTATTAATTTTAGAAGATATCCATATCCTTCTTTTTCCATCTCATCTACCGGGATAAAATTTAGTGCTCCACTATTTATACAATATCTTAACCCACCTTTATCCTTTGGTCCATCTTCAAATACATGTCCTAAGTGGGCATCTCCTACTCTACTTCTAACCTCTGTTCTAACCATATTAAAACTTCTATCTGTATGATAAGTTACTACATCTTCACTTATTGGTTTAGTAAAACTAGGCCAACCACACATAGAGTTATACTTATCTTTAGATGAGAAAAGAGGTTCCCCAGTTGTTATATCCACATATATTCCAGGCTCAAAAAAGTTCCAATACTCATTGTCAAATGCTCTTTCAGTATCATTTAACTGAGTTATTCTATACTCCTTCTCACTTAATTTTTCTCTTAACTCTTTATCTGAAAGTTTCTTATACTTACTTGCATCTACTATTATGTCATTAGCCTTATTTAAATCTATATGACAATATCCATTGGGATTTTTCTTTAAATAATCTTGATGATACTCTTCAGCTAAGTAAAAGTTTTCTAAAGGTTTATTTTCTATAACTACTTTTTTATCATATTTCTTTTGTAAATTTTCTAATGCTTGAGTTACTACTTTTTCATCTTCAGCTTTTATATAATATATACCTGTTCTATATTGTGTTCCTCTATCATTTCCCTGCTTATTAAGGCTTGTAGGGTCTACTATTCTAAAATAATACTCCAGTAGAGTACTTAAAGATATTTTGTTACTGTCGTAAGTTACTTTTACAGTTTCAGCATGTCCTGTATCTCTGTATACTACATCCTCATATCTTGGATTTTCTGTCTTACCATTAGCATATCCTGAAACAGCATCTACAACCCCATAGATTCTCTCCATATATGCCTCTACCCCCCAGAAGCATCCTCCTGCTAAATATATCTCTTCAATTTTTTGTCCCTCATTCTTTGAAGTTACTGGTACATTATCCTCTTTTTTTACAATTTCCTCTTTCTTTTGAGAGTCTACTCCCATTATTTTTAAAATTTGCTCCTTAGGTAGTTGTCCTGGAACAACTCCTTTTATCTCTCCAGTTTCATCTATAAAGATAGAAGTTGGAAAAGCTCTTATTCTTGCTTTTTTTAACAGCTCTCCCTTCTCATCTACAAGTACCTTTATATTTTTATATCCTAAAGATGAATACCACTTTTTAAACTCTTCCTTACTCATCTCTCCACTTTTTCCTGGGAAAACTACTGTTACTATCTCTATTCTGTCCTCTTCTTTTGTAAAACTATCTAATTCCTCTAAACTAGACAAACATATTGGACACCATGAAGCCCAAGCTTTTAAATAAACCTTCTTACCTTTTGGTAAAGTATACTCTTTTCCATCTAATGTTTTTAACTCAAAATTCTCTATTCCTCTTCTATTTGCAAATACCATAGTTCCTCCTATTAAAAAAAGAAAAGTTAAAAATATTTTATAAAATTTTTTCATATCTATCACCCCCTACAAAAATATATTTAATTGGTTTAAAAGTAATAAAATTCCCATTATTATTATTAATACTCCACCTATCTTTTTTATTCTTTCTAAATATTTTTTTAAAAAAGACAGTTTTTTAAAAAAGTATTGAGATGAAAAAGAAAAAATTAAAAATGGAGTTGCCAAACCTAATACATAAACAAACATTAAAACTGCACCATATAGAGAATTATCTCCATTACTTGATATAAGAAGAATAGAGGCTAAAATAGGTCCTATACATGGTGTCCACCCTAGACTAAATCCAAATCCTAATAGAAAACTAGATATAATACCACTTCCCTCAGTTTCTATTTGAAGTAATTTAGTTTTTTCCAAAAGCTTAATTTTTAAAATTCCAGTTTGAACCATTCCAAAGATTATTATCATAATTCCACTAAAAATTCTAAAAATATCACTAGTTAAAAAATTACCTATTATTCCAAAACCAAATCCTAGTAATACAAAAGCCACTGACAATCCCATAATAAAAAATAGTGTCTTTAGTATAGAACTTCTTTTCCCAGTACTTAAAATACCAAAATAAACAGGTATTATTGGAAAGATACAAGGGGAGAAAAAAGACAGTATTCCTGCTAAATATGCATAACTATATAAAATTTTATCTTGACCCATATCACACTCCTTATTTTCTATAAATTTTAACTCCATTATTTTGGTATAATATTATCATATTTTGAAGCTTTTTTCAACTGTAAATATTTTTAATTTAAAATAAATACATTTTTAATTTAAACATAAATAAAAAAGAGTCTTAAAATCTAAATATATAGATTCTAAAACTCTAGGTGTTTATAAAAGAAAAAAGACTGAGATTTTCTCTCAGTCTAATTAACTAAAATTACTTTTCAATTCTTGTATAAGGAATTAAAGCGATATTTCTAGCTCTTTTTATAGCTTTAGCTATTTTTCTTTGTAACTTAGCGTTAGCTCCTGTTACTCTTGAAGGATTGATTTTTCCTTTATCAGATACGAATCTTTTTAAAAGGTCTACGTTTTTATAATCAATTTCTTCAGCTTTAACTCTTAATTTAGCTCTTCTTCTTCTGAATTCTGCCATTTTTTTAACCTCCCTATTGATTTTCCATTAACTGATTATTAGTCTTGCTTAACTATGATGTATCTTAATACTTCTTCAATGATGTTTAATTTTAACTCAACGTCTGATAATACAGTTCCATCAATTTCAAAAGTAGTTAATACATAGAAACCAGTTTTTTTCTTATCGATAGGATAAGCTAATTTTCTTTCTCCCCATTTTTCGCTCTTTTGAATGTTAGCTCCTGCAGCAGTTAAAACTCCAGTTACTTTCTCAATAACAGCATCTCTACCTTCTTCAAGTATAGTTGGGTTGATAATGAACATAATTTCGTATTTTTTCATCTTTTAACCTCCTCCCTATGGTATTAGCCCAAAACACAAACGTTTTTGAGCAGGGTCGTTTAATATTATATCAAACTTTTATAATATTTTCAAGTATTTTTTATCTTTTTCTTACCCAAGGTGGTAAATCTAAATTAGGCTTCTCTGTTTCCTCTTTTGTTTCAGTTGCTGCTTTCTCACTTTTCGCTGTGTCCACACTTATAAAAGGTTCATTCTTTTCCTCTTCATTAGCAAAATTATTAGCTATTATTGTAACTTGAACTCTATCTCCAAAATCTGGCTCAATAACAAGTCCAAACATTACGTCATCAGCTGTCTTACCAGCAGCATCTCTTACCATATCAGAGATAGTTTGTGCTTCCATCAATGTTATATCTGGTGCTCCTGTAATATTAATAAGTATTTTACTAGCACCAAGAATAGATTTTTCTAGTAATGGAGATAATAATGCTTTTTCAGTAGCTTTTATAGCTCTGTTTTCTCCTTCTCCCTCTCCAAATCCTAATACTGCTATACCTGAGTTTAACATTGTTGCTTTAATATCAGCAAAGTCTAGGTTGATAAGTCCATTTCCTATCATAAGGTCAGCTACACCTCTAATACCTATCTTTAAGATATTGTTTGCTTCTTTAAAGGCGTTTTGTAATGTTATTGTTTTATCTGGTAATTCAAATAACTTATCATTAGGAATGATTACTAAAGCATCTACTGCTTTCTTTAGATTTTCTATTCCTACATCAGCATTATTTTTTCTCTTTCTTCCTTCAAATGAGAACGGTCTAGTTACAACAGCTACAGTTAAAACTCCTAACTCTTTAGCTACTCTTGCAATTACTGGTGCTGAACCTGTTCCAGTTCCTCCACCCATTCCTGCAGTAATAAATAGCATATCTGTCTCTTCTAAAAGATTTTTTATTTTTTCTACATCCTCTTCAGCAGCTTGTCTTCCTATCTCAGGATCAGCTCCTGCTCCAAGTCCTCTTGTTAATTTCTCTCCCAATTGGATTCTAATATCTGCTAATGATTTCCCTAAATCTTGAGCATCTGTGTTGGCAGCTATATACTCTACTCCTCCTACTCCTGAAGATATCATATCATTTATAGCATTTCCACCTGCTCCACCTGCCCCTAGTACTTTTATTTTAACTAAATCTTGGTCTAGTAACATAGTTTTGTCCCTCCCTTTTCTTAAATGAAGTTTGAAAACCAATTTTTTATAGCTTTCACAACTCCACCTTCTTTTTTCTCTTTCTCTTGCTCTACTAATTCTTCCTCTAATATCTTAGATAACTCTTCTTCTGTACTTACTGGTTGTACAACTTTCTCATTTTTTACTTGTATCTCTTGATGAGTATAACTACCTGTTCTTATTTTTCTGTCCTCTTCTTCCATTACCTCATAAAAGATTCCAATAGCTGTCGCCATACTTGTTGTAACATTTTCCAAACCACTAAATTCACTTGGTAACACTTTTCTAGCTACATATCCAGTTTTCTTATTAATTTTTTCTAGTAGTTTTTCTGTATTTATTATTTTATCAGAGATAACTCCCCCTGTTAAAACCAAACCTTTACCTAGATATCCATTAAATCCAGATTTTTCTATTGTATCATTTATATAATCTATTATCTCTTCAACTCTTGCATTTATGAAATCTTCTAATTCAAGAGCGGCTATATGTTTTCCCTCACTATAATAGATATATCCATCTAGAGAGATATCCTTTTCTCTATATTTATTTAAAATTTCAATAGCATCATTTTCATCTGCAAGTTTTAATATATACACTAAGTCACTTTTAAAATGCATTCCTCCTAAAGGAATAGTCTTAGTATATATTAATTTGTCATTTTTATAAAGAATGATATCTGTACTTCCCTCTCCTATATCTGCAAGGGCTACTCCCATTCTTTTATCCTCTTCACCTAGTGTAGCTTTAGCTGATGCATAGGCATTTAATACTATATTCTCTACATCTACTGATATTCTATTAATAGTTTCAACTAATTTTGCAACTCTTTTCTTATCTGTATATATTAAATGGACATCTCCCTGTAATTTGCTTCCTAATATCCCTAGTGGATTTTTTACAATTCCAGAATTGTCTACTCTCATATTATATATTTCAGTTTTTATTATCTGTTCTTCTGGAATCAAAACTTTCTTCTCTGCTTCTAATAACAGAGCCTTTATATGTTCTTCTGTTACTTCCTCTTCTGAAAAATTATATTCCATATTTACAGTTCTTGATTTTATGCTCTCTCCACTTATTCCAATTGTTATAGATTCTATCTCTTGCTCTGTATCCTCTCTCAATCTTTCTATAACATCATTTACAGACTTAGATAAGGCTTCTCCATCTCTTATTTCATTTTTTATCATTCCAGAACTTGGACCCTCTATATATCTTAGTACTTTTAGTACCTCTCCATTGGAAGATAATTCTCCAGTGATAGCTTTTATTTTTCCATTACCTATATCTATTACAGTTTTTACTACCTTATCTCTATTTATCACCACTTTTTTTCTCCTCCAAACTCTTAACTATAAAATCATTAAATCTTATATCTATATATTCAATTTTTTTGGTTTTAGCAAGTTCATTATACAAAGTTTCTAAAACCTTATATTTTTCATCTTCCACATCTAAGTTTGTCTTTATAATAGTTCCATCTAATAGAATAATTTCGATACAATTTTCATCCTTCATATAAAGTTGAGATATTAATATCTTTAGTAAACTATCATCTAATCTTTTACCTAATTGCAAAAGTTTTTCTAATTCACTTTCATCTTTTATCACTATAAAATAAGTATCCTTTTCTAACCTCTCTTTTAAATATCCAAACTTTTTCCCATTGGTATCAATTAAGTATATCCTATTTTTAGTTTGAAGATAGTATGCTAACTCTCTCTCTTTTATATCTATCTCTATTTTCCCTAGACCTAAAATTTTTATTTTAGCTCTCTCTATTCTCATATCTTTCTCTAGATATTCTTCTAATCTTTTTAAATCAATATCCCATATGTTACTATTATAAATTATTTTTATCATTTCTGTCAATTCTCTTGACAACATTTTTGGACTACCTTCTATTTTTATCTCTTTTACTTTAAAAAAATCTAAAGTTAAAAATTTACTAGGGATTAAATATAACAACCAACTGAATAAAAATATAAATACTAATCTAAATATAAATTTCAAAAGAAAACTCCTTATTTTTTAAAAGTATCTACCATTATTTTTACTAAATCATCGAAAGTATATCCTTTAAGTGTTCCTAAGTCAGGAATTAAACTAGTTTTAGTCATTCCTGGGCAAGTATTTACTTCTAAGAAATATACCTCTCCATCTTTTAGCATAAAATCACTTCTTGATATTCCCTTTAAACCTATAACATTATGTATTTTTACAGCATTTTCCATGGCTTTATCATAAGCTGCTTTATCTATTTTGGCTGGGTATTCGTGTATAGAACCACCAGCTGCATATTTTGACTCATAATCATAAAATTTATTCTTAGGAATAATTCTTAGTACTCCAAGTCCTTCTCCATTTAATACTCCTACTGTAAGTTCCTCTCCTTGTATCATCTCTTCTATTAAAGGTTTTCTTCCCTCTAAAGCTCTAAGAGCCTCTCTCACTTCCTCTTGAGTATTACAAAAGTATATTCCTACACTTGATCCATCTCTTGATGGTTTTACAACTACTGGAAAATCTTTTATCTCTTCAACACAATTATAAGTTTTTGCTGTCTTTATTCCTACTGAATTAGCTACTGCCTTAGTATAAGCCTTATCCATAGTTATGGCACTTTCCATAGCTCCAGACCCTGTATATGGTTTTCCTAGCATATCAAGTAACCCTTGAAATGTTCCATTTTCTCCATATCCACCATGAAAAGCTATATATGCTAAATCATATTCATTCTCTGTAAAAGCTGAAACTAAATTTTTTTCTGTTACATCTACACCATAAGCATCATATCCTTGAGCTTGTAAACTTTCTAGTATAGCTGCTCCACTTCTTAAAGATACCTCTCTTTCAGAAGATATTCCTCCCATAAACACTGCTATTTTCATTTTCCCACCTCTATAATACTCTATTATTTTTTAATATGATTATCTCTTCTTCAAGTTGTATATTGTATAACTTTTTTATTTTCTCTTTTACAAGAGTTAATATTTTAGAAATATCTTCAAATGTTGCATCTCCATGATTTACTATAAAGTTAGGGTGCTTAGAAGATATTTCTGCTCCACCTACTCTTGTCCCTTTTAAACCAGCTTCTGAAATTAATCTTGCTGAAAAATCTCCCTCTGGATTTTTAAATGTACTTCCAAGATTTGGTTTATCTAGTGGTTGTTTACTTTCTCTTAGAGCTTGTATATCTATTACTTTTTGTAAATCAAAACCTCTTTTAAATTCAAAAGTAGCACTTATAATTACCCATTTTTTATCCTGTATCTCTGTACTTCTATATGAAAATTTTATATCTTCCTTTTTTAAAGTTCTAATTTGATGATTTTCATCAAATATTTCTACTTCTTTAATACAATCAAATATCTCGCTTCCATAAGCTCCTCCATTCATGTAGACAAGTCCTCCTACACTTCCCGGAATTCCAGCTAAGTTCTCTAATCCTGAGTAATTATTTCTATTCATAAAAGCTATAAGTTTATTAAAATCCAATCCAGCTTCTACCCTTACTATTCCTTCACCTAGCTCCTCTATTTTATTTAATTCTTTTAAAGATACAAAAGTTATATCTAAATCTCCCTCATCAATAAGAGTATTTGTCCCATTTCCTATTAAAAAGATATTTCTATATTTTTCGAATATATCTTTTAACTCCTCTTTATTTTCTACTACAATAAATCTTTTTGCTACCCCTCCAACTTTCATATTAGAGTGATTTTTCATGCTGTGATTTTCAAGTATTCTCATTATCTATATTTCCCTTCTAATTTTTCTGCAACTCTATGGGCTATCTTAGAAATATCTCCAGCTCCCATAAACATAAATACTCTATTTCCTTCAAAATTCATTATCATATCATCTATATTTTGAGGATTTTTCTCTATAACTGCTTTTGGATTTTCTATTACATTTTGTAAGTCTTCAATTGTTACTCCAAATATATCCTTTTCTCCAGCACTGTATATTGGTAAAAGAACTACTTCATCAGCTTTTTCAAAAGCATTTTTAAAGTTTTCTAATAAAAATTTTACTCTACTATAACGGTGTGGTTGGAATATTACTGTTATCTTACTATCCTCAATAGATGTTGCTCCTTGTAAAGTAGCTTTTATCTCTGTTGGATGATGAGCATAGTCATCTATTATTCTTATACCATTTCCACTATAAAGTACCTCATATCTTCTTTTTGAACCTCTAAACTTTTCAAAAGCTCTCTCTATATCTTTTTCCTCTAGTCCAAACTCTAGAGCTAAATAGATAACAGGTAGAGAGTTTAAGATATTGTGTTCTCCAGGAATATATAGGGTAAATCTTCCTATTTTTTCTCCCTTAATAACTACATCATAGCTTGTTTTTCCCTCTCCTACCTCTATATTTTCAGCATATATATCAGCAGTTTTATCTTTTATACTATATCTTGTTATCTTCTTATTCTCTTTTATTGCTGCTAATCCTCTTAATATTTCACAGTCAGAGCAGATAAAAACCTCTTTTGAAGTTTGATCAATAAATTTAGAAAATGATTTTATAATATTTTCTAAAGAACCATGGTTTTCTAGATGGTCAGCTTCTATATTAGTTATGATTGAATAAGTTGGATTCATATATAGAAAAGAGTTATCACTCTCATCTGCCTCAGCTATAAAATAGTTTGATTTTCCAGGTTTAGCATTTGAACCTATCTCTGGTAATATTCCCCCTACAACAATAGTAGGATCTAATGGTAACATTACAGAGGCTGCCATCGAACTAGTAGTTGTTTTTCCGTGAGTTCCAGCTACTGCTATACCACACTCTTCATTTAGAAGCATAGCTAGAAGCTCTCCTCTTTTTACAACTTTTATTCCATTTTCTAAAGCATATATATACTCTGGATTCTCTTTTTTTATAGCACTAGAAGCTATTATCATATCAAAGTTTTTTCCTTCTAGATTTTTTTCAGAGTGCTCATTGTGAACTACTATTCCCATACTCTCTAACTCATCAGTTACATAAGAACGACTTAAGTCACTTCCCTCTACTTCATATCCCTTGCATTTCATTATCTTAGCAAGTCCACTCATTCCTATACCATTTATTCCTATAAAATAAATTTTTTTCACTTTAATTCCTCCAAATATCAAGAGATTCTATTATCTTTTCCACAGCATTCTCTTTCTTTAAATTTCTAATATTTATTTTCATCAAGTCTAGCTCATTTTTATTTTCTAATAATTCAAAAGCTTTTTCTATAGCAAGAGTTGCCTCTGAATTTTTATACATAAGAGCTGCTCCTACCTCTTCTAATAATTTACCATTTGCATATTGTCCTACTTTTATAGAGTTATAAGGTATTATAACAGATGGTTTCCCTAATTGTATTATCTCTGAAATAGTAAGTGCTCCTGCTCTACATACTACCAAGTCTGCTGCTGCCATTATATTTATCATATTTTCAAAATATGGTCTTACAGTATCTTGAATCTTAGTTCTATTTATATTTTTTACTATCTCATCATAGTTTTTCTCTCCAGTAGCCCAATAAAGTCTTATATTTTTATCCTCTAAAATTCTTTCCCAATTTTTTAGAACAGCATCATTTATCTCTTTAGCTCCAAGACTTCCACCTGTTACTAAAAGAATTTTTTCATCAGCTTCTACCTTTAGTTTTTCTCTCTCTTTATAGCTTTTTATACTATAAATCTCTTCTCTCAGAGGATTTCCTGTTACTATACATTTGCCTTGATATTTCATTGGAATATCATCATAAGTTTTCTCAAAAGCTAGAAATATCTTCTTTGCAAATCTATAAAACAACTTATTTGTTCCACCTAAATTTGCATTTTGCTCCTGTAAATATATTTTTTTCCCAGATAACACTCCACCTACTAATACTGGTATTGATATATAGTTACCAAATCCAATAATAGCATCTGGTTTCTCTTTAAATACTAAAGCTACTCCTTGAAGTACTCCTCTAATATAACCAAATATATTTTTTAATGTTCTAGGAGGAACTATATTTAAACCTACAAATTTAAATCCAAATTTAGGTACTATATCCTTCTCCATTCTTAGGCTTGTTCCAACAAAAAGTACATCTACACCTTTTTTTCTCAAACCTTCAGCTACTGAAAGAGCTGGATATATATGTCCTCCTGTTCCCCCTGTTGTTAAGATTACTTTTTTCAAATATCTCACCTACCAAAAATCTCTCTTACTAATTCCTTAAATACTTTTCCTCTATGTTCAAAGTTTTTAAATTGGTCATAACTAGATGTAGATGGAGAAAATAATACCACTCTTTCTTCCTCTTTTGAAAATCTTTGCTTCATATCTTCTAAACAAATTTTTAATTCTCTCAAAAGGAATATTTTATCCTTGCTATATCCAATATCTAACAACCTTCTATTTAATTCATCTGCTATATCTCCAATTAAATAAACACAGTTAGCGTGTTCTTTTATAAGCTCTACCAATGGTACCCAATCTAATTTTTTATCATACCCTCCACATATTAAAGTACAATCTTTATATGCTTCTACTGCAAAACTTGTAGAGTCTATATTTGTTGCCTTTGAGTCATTTATAAATTTTATTTTTCCATAGTTATAAAAATCTTCCATTCTATGCTCTAGAGTCTTTGTATGATATAAAAACTCTCTTATCTTTTCACTCTCTATACCACAAAGTTTTCCTGTCGATACTATAAAAAGTATATTCTCTAGATTATGTCTTCCCTTTAAAGAGAGTTTGTCAGTTTCTAAAACCTCCTCTTCTCTCCAATATAATTTTCCATTTTCCACATAGCAATCCTTTTTAGATTTTACTGATATCTCTATTTTATTAGTAGGAATTAAATTTAATCTTTTTACTACCTCTTCACAGTCAGTATTCAATATAAAATACTCCTTCTCTCCTTGATTTTTGCAGATATTAAATTTTGTATCATAATATTCATCTACATTGCTATATCTAACTAAATGGTCTGGAGTAAGATTTATTACCATAGAGATAAAAGGTTTAAACTCTATTAAATTTTCTAATTGAAATGAACTTAACTCTAAAACAATATAGTCTAACTCTTTTTGTTCTAGTAATAGCTCAGCAAAACTTTTTCCAATATTTCCAGCATACTCAGCTCTATACCCACAATATTGTAGTAGTTCAGTTATCTTTGTTGTAGTTGTTGTCTTCCCATTAGTTCCTGTTATAGCTACAATTTTTGAATTAACATTATATTGTACCATATATTCATAGCATAATTCAATTTCATCTATTACTTTTATTTGATTTTTTTTAGCTTCTAATACTAATTCATTATATGGAACCCCTGGACTTTTTATAAAAAGTTCTATATCTCCTAATAATTTTTTCCCGTCCTCTGAACTTACTCCCAATTTATCATCTACTAAAATTACATTATAATTTAAGTGTTCTAAAAGTTTTTTTGCTCCAACTCCACTTATTCCAGCTCCAAAAACCATTGCTTTTTTCATAAAAAATTACCTCGCTTTATTTTCTCTCCTAGATATGTTTATAACCACGGCTTATCTACCGTGGTTATATTATTTTTAAAGTATTCCTCTCATTCTTATTATTCCTAAAGCTATTATTCCAAACATCAATGTAGCTATCCAGAATCTCATTGTTACTTTAGTTTCAGCAAGTCCACACAATTCAAAGTGATGATGAATTGGTGCCATTTTAAATACTCTTTTTCCTCTTAATTTAAAAGAACCTACTTGAATTATTACTGATAATGCTTCCATTACAAAAATTCCACCAATAATAGGTAGAATAAGCTCTTGTTTTAAAAGTATTGCCACTACTCCTAAGATTCCTCCTAGTGTCAATGAACCTGTATCCCCCATAAATATCTGTGCTGGATAAAAGTTATACCATAAAAATCCTAATCCAGCTCCACACACTGCTGATAAAAATACAGTTATCTCTCCTGAACCCTCTATGTAAAAAAGGTTTAAATGTCTACTTAACTCCATATGTCCAGTGAAGTATGCTACTACACCTAATATTGCTGAACATATTACCATTGGCATAATAGCTAGTCCATCAAGTCCATCTGTTATATTTACAGCATTAGAAGTTCCCATCAATATTATCAAAACAAATATCAACATTCCTATTCCACCAATATACAGCATATTCTCTGCATATATTGGATTTATTATAGATAAATCTACTGCTCTATTTCCTGTAAGTCCAAAGAAATTTACAAATGCCCACACTAAAACTGCTATTATCCCTTGACCTAACAGCTTTTTCTTTCCTGAAAGCCCTTTTTTATTTACAGTAAATTTTTTATAGTCATCTATAAATCCTATCCCAGCAAATCCCATCATACTTATAAGTAGTAATATTATTATCTTATTACTTATATCTGAAATCAACAGGCTAGTAACTAATATTGTCAAAATTATTAGTACCCCTCCCATAGTAGGAGTGCCCTTCTTAGACATATGAGTTGCTGGTCCCTCTTCTCTTATTTTTTCTCCAAACTTCTTTATCTTTAAATAATTAATAAAAGGTTTTCCTGCTATTAATACTATTATAAAGGCTACCATAAAAGCCATAAAACTTCTTAAATAAATTGATTTTAAAAATTGTAAACTGTGTACGTACTCTCCTATTAAATAAAACATCTATCTCCCTATCCTTCTATTATCTCTTCCATTTTCATTCCCCTAGAACCTTTTAATAAAATCGCTTTTGAGCCTTTAATACTCTCTTTTATGCTCTCTCTTATAAAATTTTTATCTAGGCTAGTTATTATTTTTTTATTTTGCTTCATAAGCTCATAAGCCTTTTGCATTCTCTCTCCATAGATATATATTCTATCTACTTTTATATCTAAAGCTTTTTTTATAATCTCTCTATGAAACTCAATCTCTTTATCACCTAATTCTAACATATCTCCTAAAACAGCTATCTTAGTTCTATCATTATATAATTTATCAAAAGTTTCTAATGAGTATCTCATAGATATTGGACTAGCATTATAAGCATCGTTTATATAGAGAGTTTCACCTTTTACAATTTTTTGAAATCTCATTGGAGTTAAATTTAAGTTATCAAACCCTTTTTGAATCTCCTCAGAAGTTAAATCTAAACTCATTCCAACTACTACTGCCATAGCTCCATTTATACAATTATGTTTTCCATTAAGATTTATTTTATAGTTATTTCCTTCTAAAGAAAATTCTATTCCTTCATCTGTATCTTTAAAATTTTCTATTCTTTTTTTACAATTTTTTTCATATCCCACTGTAATCCCAGAAAGATTTTTTAAATAGTAGTCATCTCCAAAAATAATTAAATTTTCAGAAACTACATATTTTATTATCTCTCCTTTAGCTTTAAAAACATTCTCCCTTGTCTTTAAAAACTCTAAATGAGAATCTCCTATATTAGTTATAAGAGCATAGTCTGGTTTAGCTATCTCACATAATCTATCTATCTCTCCAAAGCCACTCATACCCATTTCAAGAACTGATACCTCATCAGTATCATCTAATTGTAAAATTGTAAATGGTAATCCTATGTGATTATTATAATTTCCCTCTGTTTTTTTACACCTATATTTTTGTGATAAGACAGAATATATCATATCTTTTGTAGTTGTCTTTCCATTGCTTCCTGTTATAGCTATAACTTTTACTCCTAAAGCTTTTCTATACTCTTGAGCTAAATCTTGCATAGCTTTTATGGTATCCTCTACAACAATTACTCTACTATCATCTCCAGAATAATCATCTGCTATAACTAAAGTAGCTCCCCTTTCCAATACTTCATCTATATATTTATTTCCATTATTGATAGCAAAAAAAAGAGAATCCTTCTCTATTTTTCTACTATCCATCACAACTTTTAAAATTTCATCTAACTTATCTAATTTAAATTTTTCTTTTAATAATTTTGTAAGAATTTTCATAAATATTACCAAATTAATTTAAAAATTAACATACCTTTCTTTGTATTTAATACCAATATTTTATTGTATCATTAATGCTTGTAGAATACAATATAAAAATCCTACTTGTTATAATTTCTTATAAATTTAACTTAAACTTTTCGCAAATTGTAAAATATTATCAAAGTTAGCAACTCCTAGTTTTTTTACTTTTTCTATATGCTCTATTCCATGACCTGTTTTTACTAATACAGGAGTAACTTTGGCATTTATTCCAGCCTCAATATCACTTATATTATCTCCTATCATAAAAGATTTTTCTCTATCTATATTAAACTCTTTTATAGCTTCTTCTAACATCCCAGGATTAGGTTTTCTACAGTTACAATATACCTTATATTTTCCAACTCCTTTTTCTGGATGATGTGGACAAAAGTAAAATTTTTCTATTTTTACTCCTTCTTTTTCTAATATCTTTCCAATATAATTATTTAAAATTTCTAAATCCTTTTCAGTATAATATCCTCTTGCTATACCTGATTGGTTAGTAACCACTACAAAAATATACCCTAAATCTGCTAGAATTTTTAATCCTTCTACTACTCCCTCTTCAAATTCAAAATCTTCTATTTTATGTAAATAATCTTTTTCTATATTTATAGTTCCATCTCTATCTAAAATAATAGCTTTATTCATTTTTACCTCTTTTTTCTCTATATTTTTAAATTCTAGTTAGCTTTTATTATACCATAGTTTATTAAACAATAAAACACAGTAAAATTTACAAAAAATAAAAAAAGCTTGGCAAGTTCCTATCCTCCCAGGAGGCTTCCCTCCAAGTACTTTCA
>OGLQ01000347.1_pt1 | contig 41770 bp, 31 predicted proteins | sample 1572941 | NCBI WGS metagenome assembly OGLQ01 (sample SAMEA2581891, study PRJEB24529) | metagenome | biome: Human gut stool | place: China | collected 2011
TAGGTTGGATGTTTTTCTGCTCTTTACTTTTTAGAATATTATCTCGAACTCGCGTAGTTAGGAAAACAATCATCGGTTACATTCTGGAATGTAAAGAATCCTACAGGTATTACGGTTACCATGAACGGTGGAAAGAATTCTTATGCAAGTGATGCACCTACTGCATTTAGTGGCGATCCTGCAGCTGTTCCTGCTTATGGTTATACAAATAGTTTTACTTTGACAGGTAATACAGCTTCTCCGGGTGATAAAGGTGGTACAGATTATGAAACAGGTGCTGATAAAGAGGATGCAAACAATACTTACCAGCTGTACACAGCAACAGTTCAACTTGCTATCCCGGTAGCTCGTCTGGAAGTGTCTGGTATACAGCATATTATTACAGGAAAGCATGAGGTAGGTACTGAAGATGGTAAGTGTGCTTATAAAAAACTGACTATTGCCGGTGTATATTTGGACAATGTATATGCTACAGGTGCAGGTGTAACTTATGCTAGCGGTGCGTTCCCATGTGCAACAGGTGCTCCTACAGATTATAGTTATGACGGTACTCACGGTACTGGTACTGCAGCTATTCTGAAAGATGCAGCCACTGTAACTGATTTCTTGACTGCCAACCAGACATGGCCGGAAACTGAGGGTAAGGCATACGCTTACTATTTCTATGGTGCTGACGGTGCAGATAATCTTCCTAAATTCAAGATTTATTTCAGTGAATCTGAGTCACAAGATGCCACTAGTCCGCTTCCAGCTCCTCGCTATGCGATGATTACATCTTATAAACAGACATCAGAAAATGGTGGTGGTCAGATTACCAAGTTTGAACCGGGACACATCTACCGCATTACAAGTGCTAAACTGACAGATGAAAACATCATCGGTGACGAAGGTGGAAATACTTTGTATGGCGTAGAAGTAACTGTTGAAGAAGCTGAATGGACAGTAGAAACCATCGATGCTGATTGGGCTAAATAACCTCTTTTCTCTATAATTAAAGTCTGGCGGGAACAAGCCGCCAGACTCTATTTCCTTAAACATACAGTTTTATAAAATTCATACGAACGAATATGATAAAGTTTCTGAAAATAATGTTGATGGCACTGCTGGTCTTCGTCCTGCCAAGCAGTTGCGTCAAGGAGGATTTTGATGACTGTGATAATGTCACGATTTATTTCCAGTATCTGGCAGATGGTGACAAGGACGTATTGTATCAGTACATGAGTAAAGTAGACCTGTATGTTTTCGATGAGGGCGGACACATTATTGGGGTCGGCCATTATACTCAGGACGAGTTGAGTCGCTTTGCTGCTGTACCGTCGTTCCGGTTGCAGTATGGAAAACGATATAAAGTCGTGGCGATAGGAAATGCTTACGACCATACGGTAGTAGAAAATTTATATGCCGATCATCTTTCGGATATTTATATTCAGTCGCCGTATTGGAGTGATGATTCGAGAGATGTAATTAATCATGATGATAACTACATGGGACAGCAGGAGTTTGTCATGCCTGTCCAGGATGGTGTAATGTATCGGGACACTGTGACGCTGTACAGCTCGCATGTGGATACCGAAGTGGAAATATACGGACTGCCTGCTCCGCAAAGTCGTGCTGACATGCCGTATGAATTAAGTTTTGAGAATTCAAATGCACAGACCTCGTTCGAAAATGCGATTAACACGGAGGAAAAGGGAACTATTTATCCGGAATTGTTTTATGATGCGGAACATGGTTGCTATCATACCAGTGATTTCGCTTTGTTCAGGTTGGATCATGAAACCATGTTGGATAAAACGACGTGCGCACACGAGCTGGTGCTGAAAGATAAGATTACCGGTAAAGAACTGGTAAGAGAAAGTATTCTTGACTATCTGGAGAGATATAAAGATGATATTGACGTGACCAAGCAGGAGGCATTGCTGCCCATATCTATTGTGTTCGATCAGGTGGGAGTAAGCATCAGGCTTCCGGAATGGTATGTAGAAGATGTTGAACCGGACTGGCAGTAATGTAAGGAGGAACTACTATGAAAAAACTTTTTAGAACATATGCTCTGCTGGCAGCGGCAGTAGTGGCTGTTGCTTTACTATCTGTATCCTGCATAAAGGATAGCGATCTGACGGCAGGTGAAAAAGCTTCGGTCACGATGACTTTTACTACGCGTGTTTCGGATAATGTTACTGCCGGAAACCTGCTGGACAACGAACAGATGCAGACCCTGCGTGTGATTGTGGCGCGCTCGGGTACGAATGATATTATTTATAATGTGAGTTATCAGATTCAGCCTGATGAAACGCAGAAGACTATCCGCTTCTCGGAACTGACGGTCAAGAAGGAGGGCGAAGATATTGATTTTTATGCTATAGCCAATGAACAGGCGTTCTTGAGCGGCGGGGAGAGTCTGGAGGGAAAGAATGTGAATCTGGGTGCGCTGAAAGCACGTATTCTTACTAAAGATTTCAATAACCCTGCTTTGAGTCTGATTCCTCAGGCGGCTTTCACGACGATCAAGGTGGGACCGAATGAGCAGAAAAAGGCTTCGATGAAACTGCTTTTCCCGCTTGTCAAAGTAGTGCTGAATTTCGATAACCAGACAGGAGAGTCTGTCGGTCTGACGAATGTACAAATAGATGGTACTGCAGGTCAGGGATATTTGTTCAAGGATGTTCACCCTGAATATCCGCAGGCAACTGCAGGTATGGGGACAGTAAAATTTGGAACGGATGGTGCGCTGACAGTACCTGCCGGAGAGGTTGCCGATGTGGCGCCGTTCGTACGCTATCTGTATCCGTGGAATCATGACGATGGCTGGAAGCTTACGGCTACCTGGGGAAGTTCGCCTCACGAAGCGGTGTTCAAGGTGAACAATGAAGTGTTGAAGAAGCTGCAGCACGGACAGCAGCTGAACGTGAATGTCTTGCTGATAGCCAACAGCCTGAAAGTATCGCTTACGGTAAGTGACTGGACGGTAGACGATCAGATACTTGATTTCTCTACCGAGTTCAACGGGTTGCTGAATCCGGCTTCGGCAGGCAGTGTGAAGCTTACCGCCGATAAGGGTGCGGTGGCCGTAGCTACTGATAATGACGGAACCCAGAGAGAAGCAACGTTCTCGTTCAAGATGTTCTCGCCCAAAGGAGTAAGATGGACTGCTCACCTGGAGAATACGTCCGAGTTTGAGTTGACCGGCACTACCTCCGGTTATGGAGCCAAAGATGCTGTGGATGTTACTTTCGGCGTGAAACCGAAATTCGAACATGTTGCGACGGATGCGAAAAGTGTCAAACTGTACATCACGGTGGAACAGCCGTTTGGTGAAGCAGGGAGTGACGGTATTCAGGTGATCAATCCGGAGGAAAACGGGGTATACCGCTTCCCGGGTACATCAACGGAGATTCTTATACAGCAGGTCAGTGAGTCGGAATTCGACGGACTGACAGAAAGTGTGTCTATAAAACAATAAAGGAGGGCTGAGATATGAAGAAGCATGGATTAGTTTATAGTATGGTTGCCTTGTTGGCAGTGTTGTTGCCGGCATGTACAGCTGATGACGATCTGGCTCCGGCAGTGAAGCCGGCAGAAGGCCTGACTATTACGCTGGAAACTCCCGGGGTCTTGTCGAGAGCTACTACCGAACCCGGCAGTGATATCCTGAATGAAAATACCATCAGCCAGGCTCAGCTGCTGATTTTCAACAGTGACGGGAGCAGGACACCCGACGGATACCGTTCGCTTGAGTTTACTGACGGCAAGACGGAAGCGGTGATTGCTACCGGCGACTGGAAAAACGATGCACAATTGTTCGACAAAGGTCCCGGCGCAATGTACGATATTTATGTCGTGGCGAACGCTCACGGAGGCAATGCGTCGCTGCAGGATGTTAGGACACTGGACGGTCTGCTGAATGCCGTGGATGAGGATGCGGATGTCTGGAAGATGGAAAATGCGGATATCGCTTCCGAACCGAAGTATACCGGCAAACATTTTGCCATGAGTGGAGTGAGCAGAAGTTTTGCGCCCAATAGTAAGGACGATGAATGTACGATTTCCGTGCAGATGGAAAGACTGGCTGCCAAAGTGGAAGTAAACATTACCTTCAGCAATGAGTTTAATAAAAAGTTTACGCCGACAGGATTTTACAGCAGCCTGCGAAACTATGCTACGCGTGGCTTGTGGCGTAGCGACAAGGAAGTAAACTTAAAAAATACCGATCGTGGTATTGCCGGAAACGAAGCGGATGATCCGATGGTTGCTGCACTGGAAAAGAATTCTGAGGCAGGCACTGCCAAGCTGGTGCTTTACACTTATCCCACGAACTGGGGAGGTGATGTGCTGCAGGAAACATTTGTGCTGCTGAACATGCCCGGATACTATACGGAGGAGGGTGCAGCATCAGGAGAACTTAAGGAATCCAACTATTACAAGATACCGGTCCGTCTGGGAGATGTGACGGCACATCAGCTGAACCGGAATACCATTTACCGGGTGAATGTAACGATTGACCGGATGGGACAGCCGCAGGTAGACAAACCGGTTGAGTTGAAACCGGCCTATGAGGTGATACCGTGGACACAGGTGACCATTGATGTGGATGGCGGCAACCTGAACTATCTGGAGTTGCTGAAGGATGAAATCATCATGAAGAATATTGACAAATCGCCGGAGCAGTATTTCACCTCTTCTTCGTCGGTGACAGCCAGCATTGAAGAAGTGTATTACTACGACAAGTATGGAGCTAAGCAGACTATTCCACGTAACAATTATGGTCGTTATGGCATTTCGGCATCTCCTGCAGCAGGTAACTTTGGCAATGTGACGATCAATTCGGACGTACCTACTAATAACGGTATCCGCTACATCAAGGTGACGGTGACCAACGAACAGGGACTGAGCAAGGAGTTTACGGTGAAGCAGTATCCGCTGGAGTATATCGTGACTGTGCCGGGATGGTATTCGTACCGCACGGATAACATATGTGGCGGAAAGGTTGTGAACTGGGAGGCCGGTCGTTTTGATAAAGATTTGGATCAACCTGTTACGTCGGCTAATAGTTTTGATTCGAAGGTATATGTTGAGGAGGAAAATCAGATATATACTTATTCTTATAGACGAGATCGGGAGTGGGTTAGTACAGGAGGATGGAACGGATATTACAAATACTCCGACTGGTATGTTACAACAGGCTCTAGTCAGACAGATAAACATAACAACAAGATGTATTTTGTCCGTATAACTAAGACTTCCGATAAGTATGTGCTTTCTGTTCCTGCCGTGGATGCAGATGGATATACGGAGAGCTCATCGAAAAACAACCAACTGGTAGCTCCAGCCTTTATGATAGCTTCGCAGCTGGGTACGGTTACAAATCAATACTTTAGCTCTGCTAAAGAGCATTGTAAGCAGTATGCCGAGAAATCTCTTGCAGGAGAGGTGTATGAAGACTGGCGTCTGCCGACAGAAGCGGAGTTGAAGATTATTGAAAAGTATCAGGGAGTGGATGGTTCTGTAATTGATATTGTTTTAGGTGGTAAATACTATTGGGCTGCTTCCGGTAAGAGAGTCTTTATTAGTAGTGGGGATAATTATCCAGATAATAATAAAGCTTTCATCCGCTGCATCCGTACTGTGAACCCCAATGAACCTATTGTTGAAGATAATGAATAAAGGAGGTCTGTTATGAAACGATTGAAATATATATTACTCAGTTTGTTGGCTGTGGTATTTGCGGCCTGTCAGGATGATATGCCGGTAAACAGACCGACAGGAGGTGTGGATGCCGACGGTAATGTACGCCTTTGCTTCCTGACTGAGATTCCCGACATGGAGCAGGTACAGACACGTGCGGTAGATCCGGACGGATATGGGGTGAACTCACTGTGGCTGTTCTGTTTCGACCAGTACCGTCACTATATCGGTCGTGTGCAGGCGGAAGTCAGCCAGACAGGTTCTTCGGAAGATAAATTGAGCGGTAGTTTTACGGCTACCATACCGGGAGCAACGCGTCATCTACACTTCATTGCCAACCTGAATGTGAACGACTTTGAGGATACTCCGAATCTGGGACGGTTGGATACGGAGGTCATTCCGCAGTTTACTACTACCTCGGGTTTGCTTTGTTACTGGGGATACAAGAGTTTTGCTTCGGAAGATGCTTTGACAAGTTTTGCTGGTGGAACAGACAGCAAGGTGAGCATGTTCCGCAATCAGGCACGTATCCGCTATCTGCGATCAGACGGTGGCACAGACTTGAGTATCAAGGGTATGGCTATCATGAATCAGTATTCGCGGGGTACGGTAGCTCCATTCAACCAGAATGCGGGTGAGGGTGATCCGTTTGCATTTGACAGAGCGTCGAATATCAAGGAACCTACGCTGTGTGCCGACGAGGATGTGCTGGTGGCTGTTGATCCTTCGGACGTTTCGCAGTTTGGAGGTGGTAGTGTGGGACGGTTTGTGTTCGAACATGCCAACAAAGCGGACGATCCGATGTATCTGATTTTCCGTATCAATACAAGCGGTGGCAGTGCGGATGACGGAAACTGGCAGCCGACCGACCGTTACTATAAGATAGCGCTGGTGGACGAAAAGGGTAACCAGTTGCCTATTTTAAGAAACTATGATTATGTAGTCAACTTTAAAGGAATACCTGCCAATGGAGGATATACTACTTTTAAAGAGGCAGTAGCCGGTGCTGCAGCAAACAATGTGTGGGTATCTATCGACCAGACGATTCCTGCCATTACCGACGGACAAAGCAGCCTTGCCGTAGTGGGAGAAACAACCCGCATCATTACGCAGGCTTCGCTGTTGACGGGTGGAACATATAAGTTGGAATACCACTGGTACGACGGTACGAATTCCGGTATTGTCCCTGAAGTGACATGGGTGCAGAACAGCGGTATTGCTGAAGCCAAGATTGACAACTACTTTACGGCTGGAACCGGTCTGGATAATCCGGGTACGGGTATCATTACGATTAAACCGACAAATATCGGAAATCCGCAGTACGGTATCCTGCAGATCAAGGCAGGTAAGTTTGTGCGTACGGTAAAACTGATTTCGCTGTCGAACTTCTCGTTTACGCCGGTATGGACTTCTTCCGGTCTGCCGATGCAGTCGGGTGAGCCGGTAGCGATTGCCTTTACCATTCCGGACAATTTCCCGCAGGAGCTTTTCCCGCTCGACGTGAAGGTTGCATGCAACCTGTTCGACGATGACGGAACGAATGTAAATATGGCTGGAAAGCCGACTTATCTGGATGTGGTGGTGGAAGAGTGTAAGTTTACGGTCATGGAGAATGGACAGGCAAAGACTTATGAGCGCGACTGGCCGCACAAGTATGTCTATACGGTAAATCGTCCGGGATTGCATCGTGTGAACTTTAAGACACTGATTGATAACTATGTACCCAATGCAGGTGAAGATCCACGTATTGAGTTCTTCCTCGAGGCGGAAGCGTTTACTACCGTACGAAGCCTGATTTACATGAATAAAGATAAAACGAATTATCGTATTGCTCTTGGTACAGTTGGTACAGGTAATAAACTTCAATGGGCTACCAGCAATTCGGCCTCGGTAGTGGTTCCTCCGGCTGCCGGACAGCAGTTTGACCTGCACTTCAAGTTTTACAATGGTCAATCAACGCCTGTCAATCCGATTGCCGGCGAAGTGCTGCGTATTTATATGGACATTACCAAGATGAAGCCTAAAATTACGGGGCAGGACTTGAGTGTAGAGCCTATCTGGGATCCGAACAAGGGATATTATTATACGTATACGGTTCCTGAATCATTGAGAGAAAATTATGCTACTGAAGGCGTGGTGATACCGATGGTAACGCAGTCGTCCGACTGCAACACGTATCTGAGAGTTTCGTCACAGCTGAATGCTGACGGTACTTTCCCAAGTGGATCGCGTGTGTATCGTTCGGCTATCCTGACCATTTCGAATGCCGAAACGTATAACTTCGGAGTTAAGCTGAATGGCAGTGAGAATCTGAAAATGCCATACGGACCCGGACAGGCTGTAGCGATGCAGGTAAGTTTTCCGCAGGAGGTGCTGACATACCGTCCAGAAGGTTTTACAGGATTTATCGCTACGAATACGTTGGAACCTGCTGCCGGTGAAACCCGACTGACTGCTGTGGTAGGTGGATATACCTTTGCGGCAACAGAAAATACTACGACGTTCCAGTTCGTGACCCGTGATGTGGCTTGTGAAGAGGAGATTACGGTAAGCGAACGAGGTAATCAGGTAGCATTTAATCCGAAAACGGTAACTATCAGCAACACGCGTCTGACAGGGACAGTGGAACTGGCTAAGGGGGAATTCGATCAGGCTAATCCGTTTATGTCGCTCGAACGTGAAGACGGTACGCGTATCGGTGTGCTGAGTGTAGTTGCACCGGACAATGGTAATACTGGAACCTTTACGCTGGAACTCCGTACAGAATATAAGCTGGATATGGATGAGCGTGTGTTCATCAAGTATTCACCGATGACTCCGGGTGATACACGGCTCTTTACTGCATTTACTTCTATCAGAAGCATGCAGGAAAATCCGAATGACCCGATTACACTGATACAGAGATAATATCAGTTCATCATCATACTGACAAGGGGTGTGAACCTCACGTTTGCGGTATCGCGGCGTGGTTCACACCCCGTTTTTTTGTGTGTATGCTGCATCGGAAACTTAATGGCGGAGGCCTGGACGCTTTTTCAGAATCGGATGAGGAAAAAATGAGTAAAATCATTATATTTGCATATGTATCATCAACAGCTGTAGATATGGATTATGATATAAAGGATAAAATGGAGTGGACGATTATTTTCATCAGGGAGTTCGGACGTAAATACGGACTTTCGATGAAGCAGGCATTCAATTACCTGAGTCGTTTCAAAGGGATTGATTTTATCGATCGCCATTATGATTATGTGCATACTCAGTCGTTTGCTTCGATGGTGGACGATATAGCTGAGTATTGTCACCGTCACGGAGGGGCGCTGGTATGAGGCTGTATCATGGGACGAATAAGGAGTTTCTGGAAATTGATTTGCTGAAGTCTAAACCTAATAAGGATTTTGGGAGAGGTTTTTATCTTTCAGCAGATTACAATCAGGCTTTAAATATGGCGCATGTGAAAATGGAACAGCTGGAATCCGGAAGCCCTGTTGTGTTGGAATATGAAATAAGCGAAGAGGCATGGGACAGTTTGCGCGTATTAAGGTTTGAAAATTACTCTGAAGAATGGGCTAAATTTATACTTTTAAACCGTAATAATCCGTCTGATCAGCCTGTTCATGATTATGATGTGGTAATAGGACCTATTGCTGACGATAGAGTGGGAGTACAGTTATGGAAGTATGAAAATCATTCAATTGATTTGCCTACACTTGTCCGTAATTTGCAATACATGAAAGGAGTAACAATACAATATTTTTTCGGTACGGAACGTGCTATAAAATACTTGAAGCGAATATGAATGAGAAAAAGGAAATGATGGCAGATATGGTAAAGAACCTTGCACTGTTACTGATGGAGAAGAACAGGGAATTAACAATGGAACAGGCGCTTTCATTTGTTTTTAACTCGGATACGTATCAGAAAGTAATGAATGAGGAGGCTGCATTTTATTACCAGAGTCCTAAGTATGTTTTTGCTTTTTTGGAAGAAGAACTGTTAACAGGAAAGGTCGGATAAGGATTTTATTTTAACTGACACGGGGTGTGAACCTCACGTTTGCGGTATCGCGGCGTGGTTCACACCCCGTTTTTTGTGTGTATGCTGCATCGGAAACTTAACCGTTTTGAAACAGGATTGCCACATGCGCGTTTCTGTTTTGAAATACGCTGTCTTTAATTTTGCGCAATGAAAATTAAGGATTTTTAATTGCTTGGAAAACGCTGGTTGTCATGTAGATAGCTGGTAATGAAAAGGTAAGGAACAGGTTGGGAAAATTTACAATTTAAAAATAAAATGAAAAAATTTGCAGCGTATTTACTTTGGTTTTTGCTGATTGCTGTCTTGCCGTTGATGGCGTGCAGCAACGATGGAATGACGGAAGCTGTAGCGGACAGCTTTGATGTACAGTTTGAATGCCCTTCGCTGATAGAAGTGGCCAAGGGAGGGGAATATACGTTCCAGGTGACTGGAAGTAACAAGCCGGCGGAATCGGATGTGATTATTCTGGAATCGACAGGGGGAATCTCGTATACGTGTGTGCTGGTGAGTGTTTCGGAAAACAGTTTTACCATAAAGCTTGCCGACGGATGCGAAAGCGGTACGTACCGGGTGTTCATCAAGCGTGGTGACCGCAAGAAACAGATTGGTACTACCTATATTAATATAGTAGAGGGAATTGATTTCACGCCGGATGCCGGAACGACGGTGTATGGGGTGGTATCGACAGCCGACGGTCCGGTGCAGGGTGTTGTGGTATCGGACGGTGTAGAGGTGAGCGTGACCGACGAACGGGGTATCTACCAGCTTCAGTCGGAAAAGAAATGGGGGTATGTGTTTATTTCCGTTCCTTCGGGATATGAAGTTCCTGCCGAGGGAGTCTTGCCTCAGTTCTACCAGATGATGAAGGGGGACGCCGCTACAACGGAGCGTGTGGATTTCTCGCTGACTGAGGTGGAAGGACAGGATAATTATAAGGTGTTTATGCTGGGCGATATGCATCTGGCCAACCGCACGGGCGACCTGGGACAGTTTATGGACTTTACCGAGGATCTGAACAGTTACCGTGCCTTGCATCAGCACGAAAAGATGTATGCCATTACGCTGGGCGACATGACCTGGGACCTGTACTGGTATTCGAACAGTTATGCGCTGCCTGAGTACCTGAATACCATCAACAATCAGGTGAAGGGACTTCAGATTTTCCATACTATCGGAAATCATGACTATGACTACAAGACTACGAGCGACGAGGAGGCGGGAAGCCGTTTCATGGATTATATCGCTCCGACATATTATTCGTTCAACATCGGAAAGGTGCACTACGTGGTGCTGGATGATATCGATTGCAGCAACTACGACGGCACTACCTCACGCGACTACGAGAAACGTGTGTCGGCCGAACAGCTGAGCTGGCTGTCGAAGGATCTGGCATATGTCGACAAGTCGACACCGCTGGTAGTGGTGATGCACGCACAGCTGTTCTACCCGTCGCAGACGGAAGGTTTCAAGATAGATCATGACGTGCTGAACACTACGCAGCTGCTGGACGTGCTGGACGGCTACAAGGTGCATTTCGTGACCGGACATACGCACCTGAGTTTCAACGTGACTCCGGAGGATGACGTAACGGGCGGACGCGAGGTGTACGAACATAACGCGGGTGCGATATGCGCTTCGTGGTGGTGGTCGGGCTACCTTACTCCGGGTGTGCACATCAGTCCCGACGGAACACCGGGCGGATATTCGGTATGGGATGTGAACGGAACGGACATCGAATGGATATACAAGGCTACGGGATGGACGGAGGATTACCAGTTCCGCAGCTACGACCTGAACAATGTGCATTTCTCGATGGCGGATGTGCCGCAGATGCCGGCTAGTGTACCGGCTTCGGTCAAGGCGAAATTCCAGCGCTATGTGGATGCTTATCCGGTGAACAAGGACAACGAGGTGCTGATAAACATCTGGAACTGGAATCCGCGCTGGACACTGACGGTGACCGACGAGAAGGGCAACAAGCTTACTCCGGAGGAGGTATGGGCTTACGATCCGCTGCATGTGGCAGCGCTGAGCGTGAAGCGTTTCAACTCGTCGACACTGAGCTCTACACCGAGCTTCATTACCGAAAACTTTACGCATTTCTTCAAGGTGAAGGCGGCGGATGCCGACGTGGATCTGACCATCACCGTGCGCGATGAGTTCGGACACGAATGGACCGAGCAGATGCAACGTCCGAAGGCGTTCTCGACGGATGCTTACAAGATTCCATAACATTTTCTTATTGAAACTATATACTATTTATCAAACTGAAAACTATGAAGAAATTTTATCTGGTTCTTGCCTTGAGCGGAATCATGCAGATGGGATTCGGACAGGCGGTCGACAAGAGTGTGGATATACCTGATCTGGACAATTATCAGACTCTGAAATGTGATTTTCATATGCATACCGTGTTCTCCGACGGACTGGTATGGCCGACGGTGAGAGTGGACGAGGCGTATGCCGAGGGGCTGGATGCCATTGCCATTACGGAACATCTCGAATACAGACCGCACAAGGCGGACATTCAGGCGGACCACAACCGTTCGTACGAGATCATGAAGAAGTATGCCAAAGATAAGGGCGTGATTGTAATCAAGGGTAGTGAGATAACCCGCTCCATGGCGCCGGGACATCATAACGCCATCTTTATTTCGGACAGCAATCCGCTGGACACAAAAGAATATAAGGATGCTTTCCGTGCTGCCAAGTCGCAGGGGGCGTTCATCTTCTGGAATCATCCGGGATGGGACTCACAGCAGCCGGAAGAAACCAAATGGTGGGACGAACATACATACTTGTATGAAAACGGATGTATGCAGGGAATAGAGGTAGCCAACGGTGACTTTTATTATCCTGAGGCATTGCAGTGGTGTCTGGACAAGAAGCTGACCATGCTGGGTACATCGGACATTCATCAGCCGATACAGACTGATATCGACTTCGACAAGGGTGAACACCGCACCATGACGCTGGTATTTGCCAAAGAACGTACGGCGGAAGGTATCCGCGAGGCGCTCGAAAACCGTAGAACGGCTGTCTTCTTCAAGAATCAGATTATCGGTGAGGAACAGTGGCTGAGAGAGCTGTTCGGCAAGGCGGTAACCATCGAAAAGATAGACAAGAACGAGAAGCGCGTGCAGTTTGTGGTTTATAACAACTCGGACCTGACATTCTCGTTGAAAAAGGGAGAGCATGACGCAAACCTGATATATTTCAGAGAATATACCATCGAACCAAAATCGAAACACACCATCACGGTGAAACTGAACGGTGGGGTTACATCGGGCAAGGTAAATTTTGAAGTGACCAACATGGTGGTGAAACCGGGAAAAAGTCTTGACTATCAGTTCAGTTTTTAATTGACACGTTTACTATTCCAAAACAAAATATTTATTTATGAAAGTTTTCAATTCGTATGTTTTTTTGCTGTTGCTGTTGCTGACGGGCAGTGTCTCTACGCTGTCGGCGCAGAACAGAACAGTATCGGGTAAGGTACTGGATGCCTTGCAGGAACCGCTTATCGGGGTGTCTATCGTCATCGATGGAACTACTCAGGGAAGCATTACTGATGTAGACGGAGCCTTCGAGCTTCAGATACCTGCCGGTGGGGCTACTCTGAATTTCTCTTATGTGGGTTATCTTACCGAAAAGGTAAAGGTGAAACCGGGACAGAAAAATATTGTGGTATATATGCAGGAAGATGCCATCATGCTGGATGAAGCGGTGGTTATCGGTTACGGTACGCAGAAGAAGGTGAACCTGACGGGAGCCGTGGCTACGGTGGGCAGCGAGAAGCTGGAAAACCGTGCGACTCAGTCGCTGGCAAACATGTTGCAAGGTTCGGTAGCCGGTCTGAATGTCACTACCTCGTCGGGTGTGCCGGGCAGCTCGCCCAGCATCAACGTGCGTGGTACGACTTCTATCAACAGTGCCGATCCGCTGGTGCTGATAGACGGTGCAGTGGGTGAACTGGACCGTGTGAACCCGAACGACGTAGAGTCTATCTCGGTCATCAAGGATGCGTCGGCTGCGGCAGTATACGGTGCGCGTGCGGCATTCGGTGTGATTCTGGTCACAACCAAGTCGGGATCGGCACAGGACGGAAAGGCTACCGTGCGTTACAGCGGCCGTCTGGGATGGCAGGCTCCTACCACGACTACCGATTACGAAACAACCGGTTACTGGTCGGTATATACGGTAAACACCTTCTGGCGTGCGAAGAACGGTACGAACTACGTGGATTATACCGACTACGACATGCAGCAGCTGCTGGCTCGTGTGAACGACAAGACGGAGAACCCCGACCGCCCGTGGGTAGTGGAAGATACAAGAAACGGTCGCCGTCAGTGGGTGTACTACGGCAACTACGACTGGTGGCACATGATGTACAACGACCGTCGTCCTACCCAGCAGCACAGCATCTCGCTGAGCGGGGGTACGAAGGATGTGAAATACCTGGTGAGCGGGGCATACGATTACCAGAAAGGTATCCTGAACATGAATCCGGATATCTACCGCAAGTATAACCTGCGTTCGAAGATTGACTTTACCATCAACCGCTATGCTACGCTGAGCAACAATACTTCGTTCTATGGCTCGCAGTATACTTTCCAGGGTAACGGAAGCATTGACGATACCATCGGTTACAGCGGACGTCATGCGCTGGCATGCTTCCCGATGAAGAACCCCGACGGCTCATGGCTGTACGGTACTCCTTACCTGAACTATAAGGTGGGCAACGGACGTCATATCATGCTGGGTGAGGGATCGCACCGCAACGTGAACCGCACGAACGATTTCTCGAATACTACACGACTGGTCATCACACCGATCAAACAGCTGAGTCTGACGGGGGACTTTACCTACCGTCTGTACCAGACACGCAATACACACCGTTCGAACAACCTGTTCTACCGCGAATATCCGGACGGACCGCTGCTGTCGTATGCTACCGGAGCCGGTCTGAACAAGCTGAGTGAATCGGTGAACACACGCAACTATTATTCGGCAAACGTTTTTGCCAACTACGAAGATACATTCGGCGAAGCACATCACGTGACGGGAGTAGTCGGTTTCAACTACGAACGCATGTATCTGAAGAATGTTTCGGCTGCGGGACAGAACCTGACTTCTACTTCGCTGGACGACCTCGACCTGGTGGGACAGAATGCCGAGGGTGAAGTGCTGACCGAAGTGGGCGGCGGACAGAGCGAATATGCGCTGGCTGGTTTCTTCGGCCGTGTGAACTACGACTACAAGGGACGCTATCTGTTTGAGGCGAGCGGACGTTACGACGGTACATCGCGTTTTGCTGCCGGAAGCCGCTGGGGATTCTTCCCTTCGGGTTCTGTGGGATGGCGTATCTCGGAAGAACCGTTTTTCAAGCCGCTGAGCGGATATGTAGACAACCTGAAGCTGCGTGCTTCGTTCGGTAGCTTGGGTAACCAGAATGTTTCTTCTTACTATACATACATGCGTCTGATTTCGGTAAGCGACTTTGCCGGTTTCACGTTCGGCGAGGGCAGCTCGATGGCGAAATATGCTACACTGGGTGCGCCGGTGGCATCGGACCTGACCTGGGAAACTTCGGAACAGTGGGACTTCGGTTTCGACCTGACCATGCTGAAGAACCGCCTGAACATTACCGTAGACGGATATGTGCGCAACACACTGAACATGCTGACCGACGGTGTGGAACTGCCGGCTGTGTATGGAGCCAGTGTGCCGGATATGAATACAGCCGACTTGCAGACAAAGGGATACGAAGTGACAATGTCGTGGAGAGATCAGTTCGAACTGGCCGGACGTCCGCTGGAATACAGTTTGGGATTCAACGTGAGCAACTACAAAAGCTACATTACCAAGTATGACAATAAAGACAAGACATTTGCCAAGGATTACTACGAAGGCATGCGCATCGGAGAAATCTGGGGATTTGTGACCGACGGTCTGTTTGCTACCGACGAGGAGGCACAGGCGTATGCCAAGGAGGTAGACCTGAGTTACATGGTAGACGGACTGACCGGAGGCTGGAAGGCCGGCGACGTGAAGTTTGTCGACCTCGACGGTGACGGTATGGTGGATATAGGCAGCAACAATGTAGCCGATCCGGGCGACCGCAAGGTATTGGGTAACTCACTGCCCAGCCTGTCGTATGGTATCAATGCCAGTGTACGCTGGTGCGGATTCGATGTATCGGTGTTCTTCCAGGGAACAGGTAACCACTACTGGTATCCTCACGGACACATGATGTCGTTCTGGGGTCCGTTCTCTTATCCTTACCAGACCTTCCTGCAGAAGGATTTCATGGACAAGGTGTGGGCCGAAGACAATACGGATGCTTACTTCCCGCGTCCGATGGCATACTCGTCGACTTCCGGTCCGCTGAGCAAGGTGAACGACCGCTATTTGCAGAACATCCGCTACATGCGTCTGAAGAACCTGACCGTAGGATATACCATTCCGGTGAACCTGACAAAGAAAATCGGTATCGATCAGGCACGTTTCTACTTCTCGGGCGAGAACCTCTGCTACTGGTCGCCGCTGAAGAAGATTACCAAATACGTGGATCCGGAAGGAGCCATCAGCCGCAGCAACGATACGTACAACGAAAGTTTCTATCCGTGGCAGAAGACGCTGCTGTTTGGTGTAGACATCACTTTCTAAACGAAAATTCATTGAATAAAACAACCAAGAACAGATTCGTATGAAAAAATATATATTTACAGCACTGGTACTGACAATGGGGTTGACTTCGTGTGACGGTTTGCTCGACCTGACTCCTAAAAGCGAGATATCGCAGAACGACTATTTCAAGACAGAGAGCGACTTGCAGCTTTTCAGTAACTCGTTTTACAACAACCTGCTGGACAAGAGCCCTTTCGACGACCAGAGTGACCTGTACGTGCAGCAGAATCTTTCCGACGAGATGCTGGGCGGAAACAACCGTACCGTGCCTGCTTCGGGCGGGGGATGGACATGGACCGATCTGCGCAAGATGAATACCCTGCTGGCGTATGTGAATCAGTGCAGCGACGAGAATGCGGTGGTGAAATATACGGCACTGACCCGCTTCTTCCGTGCGTTCTTCTATTTCGAGAAAGTCAAACGCTTCGGCGATGTGCCCTGGTACGATGTGGAACTGGGTTCTGCCGACGAGGCGCTGTACAAGCCGCGTGACTCGCGTGAGCTGGTGATGACCAAGATGATAGAGGATATCGACTATGCCATCGATAATCTTCCTACACGCGAGGAAGAGTCGAGCAGTCCGTTCCGTGTGAACCGCTGGGCGGCACTGGCGCTGAAGGCACAGTTCTGTCTGTACGAAGGTACGTACCGCAAGTATCACGACCTGAAGCTGGAAGGCAACGATTATACGTATTACCTGGATCTGGCTGCCAAAGCTGCCGGCGAGATTATCAATGATGGTCCGTACAAGCTGTACTCTACCGGACATCCGGAATCGGACTACCTGAATCTCTTCGCTGCCGAGGATGCGAATCCGGATGAATATATCTTGGCTATCAAGTTCGACTACAGTCTGGCTATCCATCACAATGCCAACGGACATACGCTGGTTCCTACTCAGGGACGTCCGGGACTGACACGCAAGATGGTGAATATGTATCTGATGAAGGACGGAAGCCGCTTTACCGACCAGCCGGGATGGCAGGAAATGAGCTTCCTGGAGGAAACAAAGGACCGTGACCCGCGTCTGGCTCAGAGCATCCGTACACCGGGATATACCCGTATCGGGGAAACAACGGTGCTTCCTCCCGATCTCTCGGTTACTGTGACTGGCTACCAGCCGATCAAGTTCGTACAGGAACCGACTGCTTCCGGCGGACAGGTAGACCGCAACGACCGCAATACGAACGACTTGCCTGTGTACCGCTATGCTGAAGTGCTGCTGAACTATGCCGAGGCAAAGGCGGAACTGGGTACGCTGACTCAGGAGGATCTGGATATCTCTGTGAACCTGTTGCGTGACCGTGTAGGTATGAACGACGCGCACCTGAACATGGCTGCTGCCAATGCCAATCCGGACCGTTATCTGTCGGCCAAGGAAACGGGTTATCCCAACGTATCGGGAAGCAACAAGGGGGTGATTCTGGAAATCCGCCGCGAGCGTGCCGTTGAATTGAATCAGGAAGGTTTCCGCTTCGACGACCTGGTACGCTGGAAAGCCGGAGCCTGCATCGATCAGGATATCTACGGTATGTATTTCGCCGGTGCGGGTGAATACGACCTGAGCGGCGACGGTAAGGCGGATGTGATCTTATATAATAAAGGTACTGCGAAACCGGAAGCCGGCAGCGGGGTGCTGGTGTACGAAATCGGCAAGGATATTCTGCTGACAGGAAGCAACAGCGGGTATGTGTACTCTCACAAGAATATCGTGCGCAACGGTTTCAATGAGGAGCGTGACTATCTGTACCCGATTCCTATCAACGAACGTTCGCTGAATCCGAATCTGACACAGAATCCGGGATGGAGCGACGGACTGGGTTTCTAAACTTCAAAACAAACAAATTAACTCTGTAAAAAATATGAAACTGATCAATTATATCATGGCTTCGGTGCTGTTTCTCTCGGCAACGCTTCTGGGCAGTTGCAGCGAAGAGGAGAATACGCTTTCGAAAGCTGTACTGGCAAGTGCCAGTGCCCTGGACTTTGAGGCTGAAGGGGCACAGCCGAAAACGATTACCGTGTATGCGGATGCCGACTGGGTGATGGAGGACTTGCCCGAATGGATTACGGTGACTCCTGCCACAGGAAACGGCACGACGGATGTGACGGTATCGGTAACTGACAACATGCGCGACGGGGCGGAGGATAATCCGCGCAAGGCGACAATCGTATTCAAGGGTTGTACGCTGGCAAGCCGTGCGGAGGTAGTGGTTTCGCAGGATGGCGACAAGTACCGCGACTGTCAGGAGTATACAGTGGACGAACTGCCGGCACTGGAAGATGAAACAGTGGTTTCGGTTCCGGAAGCACTGGTTACGGCGGTGACGACTTCGGGCTGCATCGTAACCGACGCACAGTACGCTGTAAACATGTTCCTGCAAACTGCAACTGCCGTGAACGTGGGCGACAAGGTAGCGGTGAAAGGTTCGAAAGGCACAGATGCACACGCCTTGCCTTACGTGGTATGCGACGAGGTACGTGTGGTATCGGAAGGCAATAATATCGATTATCCGGAAGCTCACGACGTGACTGCCGAAGTGGACAGCTACACATCGGATAGCCGTGAATGGATTTCGGCAAGCGGTGTGCTGAGCGGTAACAATGTGACGATAGACGGTGCGGTGAACTCGGTGTCTATCATCGACGCGCCCGAAAGCTTGAATCTGGCAGCCCTGAACGGTCACAAGGTGACGGTGTACGGCTACTTCGACGGAGTGGCTGCTCCTGCACTGCGCATACAGGCTGCACGCATCGAAGACAAGGGTGTGGTAGAGGTGATCTATTTCTCGGAAGACTTTGAGTGGCTGTTGCCCTGGGCAGAGAACAGCGGTGCCGGACAGACAGTGGAAAACGACGGATCGGGTACTGCTCCGCAGATTTACAGTGCGAAGAACGACGAGGGACAGACGGCTGCCGAAGCGTTGCTGGCTCACGGATACGGACTGGAAGAAAGTCGCGGTGCTTCTATCTACCTGCAGAAATGTTACCTGAAGTTCGGTAAGACAGACTATCAGGCAGGACTGACACTGCCGGCTGTAGACGGCATACCGTCAGGCGAGAAGGTAATGCTTTCGTTCGACTGGGCGCCGATGGTGGGCGGTACGAGAAAGTTCGACCCGGTACAGCTGATCATCACCGTGACCAACGGCAGCGAGACAGTCGAACTGGATCCGATAGGACATAACTTTGTGAATGAGGTAGACAAACTGGAATGGCTGCATGCCGATGTGGTGCTGGAGGGTGTTTCCATCACGAAAGATACACGTATCACCATCAAGTCGGATGCATGGGGTGAAACTGCCGCTACTTCGGGCAGCAGTGTCTATCGCCGCTGGTTTATCGACAATATCAAACTGAGCCGCGCCAACTGACAGGTGCGGTAGCAGAGAGGTTCCACAGGCTGTACAGCATTTACGCAGACGGTTTCTACCGGCAGGCGTCGAGCTGTACGGCCTGTGGCTTTTTTGTTTTTATCGTAACAATGCAATCCTGTAGGCGGACGGTGACGGACACTGCCCGGAACTGGCTATGTATCTTTGTGATACAGAAAAGAGATTGAAAGCTTTCAACAGGTATTCGTTTTAATCATTTAAAAAGTAAAAAGATTATGGAAAGAGCAGTGACTTATTCGGTAGTAGCAAGAAAGAAACCTAATGATCTGGAAGGTAGTGCCAAATATTATGCCCTGGCACAGGCACGCGGCGAGATGGGAATCCGTGAAATGGCGGACCGTATTCAGCAGATGTGTACGGTGACACGTGCCGATACGATGGCGGTGCTGATTTCGCTGGGTACGGTGATGCGTGACGGTCTGTGTGCCGGAGAAATCGTGCGTCTGGGCGACCTGGGTTCGTTTCAGATCGGTCTGAACGGTGAGGGTAGTGCCACGGAGGAAGAATATCACACCGGACTGATAAAGAAGGCGCATATCAACTTCCGTCCGGGAGCCGATCTGTCGGACATTCTGACTTCGCTGAGCTACGAACGTGTGCCGGTAAAGCCTAAAAAAGAGGAGTAAGACTCCGGAAGGGAGATGCGGACAGATGTGAAATATAAAAAACAAGGAGGAATGTATGACTGGAAAGGTAAAATGGATTCTGATCAGGATAATCAAGTGTCTGTATTGCATACTGACCGGAAAGAAAGGAGGGTGTGATGAGAAAGATTGACATGATTGTCATTCATTGTTCGGCAACGAGAGCGGATGTTCCGCTCTCGCCCCGCCAGCTGGATGAAATGCACCGGCAGCGCGGGTTCGACGGATGCGGGTATCATTATTATGTAAGGCGCGACGGAGAAATATGTACGATGCGTCCGGTAGACCGCCCCGGAGCGCACGCCAAAGGATATAACCAGCACAGTATCGGTGTGTGCTACGAAGGAGGACTGGACGAGCAGGGACGTCCTGCTGATACACGTACGGAACTTCAGAAGCGTTCGCTCAGGGTGCTGGTGAGAGTGCTTGCCATGGACTTCCAGACACGCCGGATAGTAGGACATCGCGACCTGAGTCCGGACCTGGACGGTGACGGGGTGATAGAACCGGAAGAGTGGACGAAGGTGTGTCCCTGCTTTGATGTTGGGACGGAATTATAAGAAAATTTATGTACAGTGTTACAATGATATGTTTTTATCTTAAAAAGCTATCAAAATGTAATATGTAAAATAAATATGTGTATTATTAAATTTTAACACTTATATAAATCTTTGGCTTATAGTGATTTGCGGTAAGGGGCTCTTTTAAGGAGTCCCTTATTTTTTAAATATTTGTTATTGTTTATTTTTATATGGTTTTATCCATAGATTCTCGAAGAGGGTGTGAAAATGTTCAATGTGTTAGTAAAATATTGGTATTTATAGTAAAAAATAAAGCTAAAACTGTCTATTTGATAATTTATAGAATATGCAAGAATATTTATGTATTTTGCTTTAATTTTTTGTTTTTTAATGAAATGATATGTATATTTGCGTCCGTTATTAAAATTTTATTAGAATATGGAAAAGCGAATTACACTTTTTTGTGCCTTTTTGTTAATAGGCATAAGTCTGGCGATAGCTCAGGCTGTACAAGTGACAGGTGTCGTGGTGTCTGCGGAGGATGACATGCCTGTCGTGGGAGCTTCTATTTTGGTTAAGGGAACTTCTAATGGTACAATTACGGATATCGACGGAAAGTTTACGCTGAAAGTTAACAAGGGGGCTAAACTTGAAATCAGCTATATCGGTATGAAATCGCAGACAGTAGCTGCCAAAAATAATATGAAGGTGGTACTGGAATCGGATACAGAGGTACTGGATGAAGTCGTAGTTACCGGTATGCAGCGTATGGACAAGCGATTATTTACAGGTGCGTCAACAAAAATATCTGCCGAAGACTCTAAACTTGACGGTGTGCCGGAAATCAGCCGTGCCTTGGAAGGACGTGCAGCCGGTGTATCGGTTCAGAACGTATCAGGTACTTTCGGTACAGCTCCGAAAATCCGTGTACGTGGTGCCACATCTATCTACGGTAGCTCTAAACCGTTATGGGTAGTAGATGGTGTCATCATGGAGGATGTAACGGAAGTAGGTGCTGATGATTTGTCTTCGGGTGATGCCGTTACACTGATCAGTTCGGCTATCTCTGGTTTGAATGCTGACGATATCGAAAGCTTCCAGATCCTGAAGGATGGTTCGGCTACTTCTATTTATGGTGCTCGTGCCATGGCGGGTGTGATTGTAGTTACTACCAAGAAAGGTAAGGCAGGTTCTAACAAGATCAGCTATACAGGTGAATTCACCATGCGTCTGAAACCGAACTACCGTAACTTCAACATCATGAACTCTCAGGAACAGATGGACGTATATAAGACACTGGAAAGCAACGGTTACCTGAACTTCTCGGATGTATACCGTGCTTCCAACAGTGGTGTATATGGTAAGATGTATCATTTAATCAACAGTTACGACGCAAACACAGGATTTGGACTGGCGAACACTCCGGAAGCAAGAAATGCTTATCTGCGCGAGGCTGAATACAGAAATACAGACTGGTTTGATGTTTTGTTCAACAACAGTATTTCTCAGAACCATGCAATCAGTATGACAAGTGGTACTGAAAAGGCTTCGTACTATACTTCACTGAGTGTGATGAACGATCCGGGATGGACCAAACAGAGCAAGGTACAGCGTTATACTGCCAACCTGAATGCTTTGTATAATATTTCGAAGAAAGTTTCACTGAACCTGATCGGTAACGCTTCTTACCGTAAACAGCGTGCACCGGGTTCGTTGAGCTCGAATCTGGACCCTGTAAGTGGTGAAGTAAAACGTGACTTCGATATCAACCCGTATTCTTACGCGCTGAATACTTCACGTGCACTCGACCCGAATGAATACTACGTACGTAACTATGCGCCGTTCAACATCTTGCATGAACTGGAAAACAACTATATGGACCTGGATGTAGTAGATATGAAATTCCAGGGTGAATTGAAATACAAACCTATCAATAAGGTAGAACTGAGTGTGCTGGGTGCTTACAAGTATTCTACTACTACTCAGGCTCACAAGATTACTGACTATTCTAACCAGGCATGGGCTTACCGTGCAATGGATGACGCGACGATGCGTGATGCCAACCCGTGGCTGTATACTGATCCGGATGTTTCGAATGCATTGCCTGAAACAGTTCTTCCGGTGGGAGGTTTCTACCGTGAAACTAAATATGGCATGAACAGCTACGACTTCCGTGCTACTGCCAGCTACAATGACGTATTCAACGAAAACCATATCTTCAACTTCTTCGGTGGTATGGAGTTGAACGCTACCGACCGTACTCAGACATGGTTCCAGGGTGTAGGTTTGCAGTATGATATGGGTATGCTTCCTTCTTACGACTATCTGTACTTCAAACAAGGACAGGAAGAAAATGCAGCTTATTATACTGTTACAGCAACCCGCTCTCGTGACGTGGCTTTCTTCGGTACAGCTACTTATTCATGGCAGGGTAAATATACAGTAAACGGTACAATCCGTTATGAAGGTTCTAACAAGCTGGGTAAGAGCCGTTCGGCACGCTGGCTTCCTACATGGAACGTTTCGGGTGCATGGAACGCACACGAAGAAAGCTGGTTCGAAAATCTGAGACCGGCCCTGTCTAATCTGACTTTGAAAGCTTCTTACTCACTGACTGCCGACCGTGGTCCGGCTGAAGTATCTAACTCTTTGGCTATCATCAACAGTTATAATCCATATCGTCCTTCTGCAAATGTAACAGAATCAGGTATGCAGATTACTCAGCTGGAAAATGATGAGCTGACTTACGAAAAGAAACATGAGTTGAATATCGGTGCTGAAATCGGTTTCCTGGATAACCGTATCAATCTGGCTATGGACTGGTACAAGCGTAATAACTACGACTTGATCGGTATTGTAAATACTCAAGGTGTGGGAGGTGAAATTGCAAAATATGCCAATGTTGCCAGCATGAAATCACACGGTGTAGAATTTACATTGTCTACAAGAAACATTGTAACACGCGACTTCAAATGGAATACCGACTTTATCTTCTCTAACGCGAAGAACGAGGTTACTGATTTGGATGCCAATTCACGAGTAATTGATATGATTTCGGGTACTGGTTTTGCTTTGGAAGGTTATCCGGTACGTTCATTGTTCTCTATGAATTTTCAGGGACTGAACGAACAAGGTCTTCCGACATTCATCAATGAGAACGGTGAAGTGACAGTAAGTAATATCAATTTCCAGGAAACAGACGTAAAAGATCATCTGGTTTACGAAGGTCCGACCGATCCGACAATTACCGGTAGTTTCGGTAACGTATTTACCTACAAGAACTTTAAGTTGAATGTATTTATCACTTACTCATTCGGAAATGTAATCCGTCTGGATCCGGTATTCAGCAACACATACAGTGATTTGGATGCAACTCCGAAAGAATTTATCAATCGTTGGACTAAGTCGGGTGACGAAAATATTACAAATATACCGGTTATTGCCGATACACGTATGAACCGCCAGGATTCTCAGTTGAGTCGTGCATACAATGCATACAACTACTCTACAGAACGTATCGCCAAAGGTGACTTCATCCGTATGAAGGAAATTTCACTGAACTATGATTTCCCGAAATCACTGGCCAGCCGTATGAAACTGAGCAACCTGTCACTGAAACTTCAGGCAACCAACCTGTTCCTGATTTATGCCGACAAGAAGCTGAACGGTCAGGATCCGGAATTCTTCAACACCGGTGGTGTGGCTGCTCCTGTTCCTAAGCAGTTTACTTTGACTTTGAGATTGGGTATTTAATTTGATTTAAAAGAGAAAATTATGATGAAAAATATAAAAACATACAGTGCTGCTTTATTGATGGCGTGGGCTTTCGCTTCGTGTAGCGATTTCCTTGATACAGTGCCTGATAACCGTGCGGAAATTAATACGGAATCACAGGTGGCAAGCCTTTTGGTTTCTGCCTATCCACAGACTTACCCATTGCTGATTTTCGAAAAAGCTTCGGATAATACAACTGATAATGGTTCGATGTATGGTTTCGAATATCAGATGGAGGAAGATGCTTATTTGTGGAATGATATTAAAAGCGATGTAGATTCTGATTCCCCGACAGACTTATGGGAAAAATGTTATGCAGCAGCTGCTGCTGCCAATCAGGCCTTGAAGTCAATAGAAAAAATGGGAAATCCAACTTCATTGAATCCACAAAAGGGAGAAGCACTGTTGTGTCGTGCTTATGCACATTTCCTTTTGGCTAATATTTTCTGTGAAGCCTATGATCCGGCAACAGCTGTAGCTAAATTGGGTATTCCTTATGTAACTGAACCCGAAACTACTGTTACGGTTTCTTATGAACGTGGAACGCTTGCAGAAACATATCAGAAAATTGAAGCCGATTTGCTTGAAGGTCTTCCTCTTATAGAAGACAATGTTTATTCAGTTCCTAAATATCATTTTAACAAGAAAGCTGCATATGCCTTCGCTGCACGTTTCTATTTGTTCTATGTACAGCCTGATAAATCGAATTATGAAAAGGTTTTGGAATATGGAGCTCAGGTATTAGGAAACAATCCGGCTAGTAACTTACGTTATCTCCAAAATGATTTGGGTACTATTACAGAAATCGAAGAAAGAGCAGATGCTTATATCTCTGCATCTTCTAAGGCAAACTTGCTGATTACTCCGATTTATTCATCATGGCCTTATATTTATGGTCCATATGATATGTCAAGGAGATATGGTATGAGTCAGGCCCTGACACAGTCAGAAACTTTATGGGCAAGTGGTCCATGGGGAAATTCTTCTGCAATAATGTTCTATAGCGGATTGTATGGATTTACTCAGAAATTGTGTTTCTTCAAATACCGTATGTACTTTGAATATACGGATAAGGTAAACGGCATTGGCTATCGTCATGCGGTAATTGTTCCATTCAGTACAAATGAAACATTGCTTTGTTGTATTGAAGCTAATATTCTGAAACAGCAGCCTGATTATGCAAAAGCTGTAGAGTATATGAATTATTGGGTAAATGCTCAGGTTAACGATGGTGCAAGCGGACTTCCTAAAACATTGACAGAAAGTAGTGTGAATAGTTTTTATGCAGATTTGGACTATGCTCCACAGCCTTTGACAGATGTTAGTAAGAGTACCGTAAAGAAACATCTGAATCCTCCTTTTGCCTTTGTCAATACCAAGCAGGAAAACTTTATTCACTGTGTGCTTCAGATGCGTCGTATGGAATTAATCCATGATGGTTCTCGCTGGATGGATATCAAGCGTTATGGTATTGAGATTTCTCATGTACGTGATGGAATGGATCCGGTTGTTTTATCGAAAGATGATCCACGTCGCGCATTCCAGTTGCCGCAGGATGTAATTGCAGCAGGATTGGAAGCTAACCCTAGATAACAAAAAGAAAGGAGTGTATTATGAAAAAGATAAAATATTTATGTTGGATATTTGCCGCTGCATTGGCAATGGTATCATGTAGCGAAGATGAACTGAATCCTAACAGTATTTTTAATACTGAATCGCCGGAGCGTAATGAATTTGATAACTGGATTCTGGAAAATTATGTAGCTCAGTACAATATTGATTTGAAATATCGTTTTTCTGATATTGAATCGGATTTGAACTATAATGTAACTCCGGCAGATTATAATAAGTCTATAGCACTGGCACAGTTGGTGAAATATTTATGGCTGGATGTATATGAGGAGCTGACTTATCCGGAATTTCTTCCTACATATTGTCCGAAAGTAATGCATTTTGTTGGTTCGGGTGAATATGAATCTAATGGTTCTGTAGTACTTGGTACAGCTGAAGGTGGTATGAAAATTACATTGTTCAATGTTAACTCATTGGATGTGGAAAATCCAGACATAGATGTATTGAATCAATGGTATTTTAAAACTATGCATCATGAGTTTGCTCATATCCTGCATCAGACTAAGAACTATTCTACTGACTTCAATGAAATTACAGCAGGAAAATATGTTGGTGAAGACTGGGTAAACTGGGAGAATGGTGATGCTCTTCTTAAAATCCGTCAGAGAGGATTCGTAAGAGGATATGCGGCAAAGGATCCGGATGAGGATTTTGTAGAAACACTGGCTACTTATGTGGTTTATCCTGACGATCAATGGCAGGCTTTGTTGAAAGATGCTGGAGAAACCGGTAGTTCTCTGATTCTTCAAAAATTGGATTTGATCACTACTTATTTGACAGATTCATGGGGAATAGATATTGAAGCATTGCATGATTTGGTGCAAGAACGTGCATCTCATGTAGCAGATATGGACTGGACCACTTTAAAATAATTAAATCTAGATGAATATGAAGAAATTTATATATTTAGTTGTACTGATCTGCTCGTTCGGGTTGGCTGGTTGTACATCGGAAACAGAGAGCTTGTTTGAAGGAACTTCTGCGGATCGTATAGAAAAGGAACTGGAGGAGGCTAAAGAAGTATTGGTTTCAGCTCCTAATGGATGGTTGATGGAATATTATCCTTCTTCACAGCTACTTTATGGAGGATATAATGTTTTGGCTTCTTTTACTGAGGATGGGAATGTTACAATTTCTGCTGATATTGTGGATGCTTCTCAAAAGGCTACTAGCTTTTATAAACTGAAAGAACAAGCCGGACCTGTATTGACGTTTGATACATATAATGAAATCTTTCATTTTTTTGCAGAACCTAATTCTGGAATAGGAGCTACCGGAACTGGTATGGGGGGTGATTATGAATTTACTGTTATGTCTGCTTCTAATGAAGAAGTCGTATTAAAGGGTAAGAAGACAGGTAACTATATTCGTATGACTCCTTTACAGGAAAGTGTGACATGGGAAGCTTATCTGACTTCTATTGCTGAGGCTGAAGCTTTGGTTAAGTATAGCCAGTTTAAATACAAAGTGAATGGTGAAGAATTTGTAGGAACAAAATCTTATAGAACATTATCATTTAGCTATGTAAAAGATGGTGAGAAAGTAACTGAAATGTTTTCATATATTCAAACACCGACTGGACTTAAATTTTATACTCCAATAACATTAGGTGGAGGTTCTGTTTCAGAACTGTCTTATGATGCAACTGCTAATGTGTGGAAAGCTGAAGGAGCTGAACTGGTTCCTTATATTACACCTGCCTCTGTATTCCAAGGTGAAGGTCCGTGGTATCTGACTTATGACAATATGGGTGATTTTGGAAAAGTTTATGCAGATAAAGCAATGGAAATGGCAGCTACTGCTTATCCAAATAAGACTTTGGAATATTTGACTATTGCACCGGGATCAGGAGCTGTAAGTATGGTTGTTGGTGGTGAACAAGGTTTGCTTGAATTGAATACTACTACAGTTGATGAAAATACAATAAGTCTTACTTTGACTGGTATGGGAGACTCAAAAGGTGTAGAATTTGCAAATGCTGGTTTATTGTATGCTGTGATACCGTTTGCTTATTTTGATCCTGTTACATTTAAAGTAGAACCGGATGATATTGAAAATCCGACCAAGATTACGATGACTGAAGTTGGCAATGAACGGAATGTAATCGTTGTAACCAATCAGGAAACTCCGTTTGGTTATCATGAATAATAATAATTTTCTCTATTAATTTCTCTCTTAAAGAATCATTGGAGGGCTATTCCTAGTGATAGGGGTAGCCCTCACTTTTTTTTGCTGGACGGGTGTGAAGGCAAGTGGCTGTTGAATAAGTGGATGTGTAAGGTCTGAAACAGTCGCTGTATACATTTTGTACTAGGCACTTTGAGTTGTCTCAAAATGGAACTGCGAAAGTAAAAATCTTATAGATTGAAATTTAGAACTATTAGTGTCCGATAAACATATAAATAGCCTGATTATCAGTGTTGTTTTTATTGATAAGTTTTCTTGCTGAAGTTGGTGTTTAATTTTATGTATATCAATAAGTTATTGATGACTTGAAAAGTTTTGTCGGGCAGCAATGATTCAGAAATAAAAATCTCCTGCTTTAGTCTTTGTTTATTTCAATGACTGGACTAAAAGCAGGAGTTTTTTTATGTTGTAACTATTATAAGCCTTTGTTCGTAACTGTACTTCATTTTTGAGGCAGTCTCAGTTTATTTTAAAATATTAGTGTCCAATAAATATATTGAATGGCCTGGTTATCAGTGTTATTCTTATAGGTAAGTTTTCTTGTTAAGCTTGTTGCTTAATTTTATGTATATCAATAAATTATTGATGACTTAAAAAGTTTTATAGGACAGCAATGATTTTAAATCGAAGGCTTATTGTTTTTCCCGAACATCATGGCAGCTTCCTTGCGCAGGCTTCTCCAGCTGGGCATGAGCTTCAGTTCACGGCGTACGGGGGCATCGTAGAGCAGGAAGAGCAACAGCAGGAAGAGGCAGGCGTAGATGGTCCAGCCGTAAATCTGGCGGATGCTGACTTCCATCATCTGGGGAACGAAACTCTCGATGAAGCGGTCGAAGGCGAAAGGTTGGCTGCTGAACGACACGCGGTCGACAGCGGCTCCGTAGCGTGCCATGTTGTCGGATACGGCGTACGACAGCCAGCGGCCGTACAGGGCGCCTCCCATGACACCGCCCACTACCATGTGCAGCATGTTGAATACACTCAGTGCCTGAAAGAAGTGGCGGAAGGTCATGATTTCTTCCAGACATACCATGAACGTGGCGCTCAGGATGGCGTAGGCGAAACCTCGGCACAGCGTAGGCAGGAAGAGCTGCGAGATGTGAATGTCTGCCGAAAGGACGAAATAGAACGTGAGCAGGTAGCATGCCAGCGAGGCGATGCCTACGGTGATGAGGCGCAGGTAGCTGAATCCGCGTACATGCATCCACCAGTAGGCGAATAGGCTGCCTGCCACTACACCTGCCAGCATGGGCCAGTCGAGCTGCATGGCTACCATCTCTTCGTAGTGCATCACGCTGCCATGGAATACGCCTTCGAGTACGTGTTCGGTGGCAAGGAAAGCTTCTACCAGCGTAATGAGAATCAGAATGGGCAGCAGGTGGCGGTAGCTCCACATCTCCGGTTCGATGTACGGATGGCGGATGTGCAGCATACGTCCGATGCAGAATCCCAGGGTGATGACGATAGCGACGGCGAGTCCCTGCATCACCGGACTGTTCCACCAGTCGTAAAACTCACCGTAGTCGAAGAAGTAGGCGACTTCCAGCAGCAAGATTGCCCAGAGAACCGCTCCCAGCCAGTCGATACCGAACAGCGGGAACTTCTTGACGATACGGAAATGGCGCGTACAGCCTTGCACGATAAGTAAATCGACCAGCATCAGTCCTGCCATGAACCAGTGCATATAGCTCCAGTGCATGTAGTATCCCAGATGGGTGGCGATGATACTCGATACCTGCATGCTGCCCAGAATGATGATGTGCAGCAGGGGGAAGAACACGGTAAAGTCGCGCTTGGGCGTCATCCACAACTGGATGGTAGACATCGCCTCGAAGGTTCCCTGAATCTTGCAGATACCTTCGATGAAGCAAAGCGTCCAGAGCAGCGGCAGGAAGGTCGTATACGGTGCGATGAGGTTGCACACAATCACTCCCAGCGAAGCCGCCGTGAGCAGCGTCTTGTTGGTGAAGCGGAACTTCATGCGGAAGAGCAGAGGAAAGTACACAGCCATCCCCGCCAGGTTGCAATAAAGGCACATCTGGAGGTCTTCGCGCATCAGCGAAGTCTCGCCCACCATGTGACTCAGGTTGGCCATGTAGAGTCCGCCCGAGAGCTGGAAGGTGACGGCGATGAAGATATACAGCCACGGCTGTAGCTTGCGAGGCACGAAGTTGCGGAACATCGGCATCGTAAACGGTCCGTTCAGTACAGGTGCTCCCATATCAGTATTTCACTTTACATTCTACATTGAATCCGGCACGCAGCAGCTTCAGCTTGTCGGCACTGTTTTCTTTCAGGCTGATACGTACGGGTACACGCTGCTCCACCTTTACGAAGTTGCCCGTAGCATTGTCTTGCGGGATGAGGGAGAAAGCCGCTCCGGTAGCATCGGAAATCGATTCTACTACTCCCGTGTAGGTCACACCCGGTACGGCATCGGCTGTAAGTGTCACTTTGTAGCCCTCCTTGATGTTAGGAAGCTGAGTTTCACGGTAGTTGGCGATTACCCAGAGGTCGCTTCCGTCGACGATATCTACCATCGTCTGTCCCGGCTGCACCAGTTGTCCCTCGTGGATATCCTTCTTGCCCGTCACGCCGTCGCAGGTAGCTACGATGACCGTATAGCTGAGGTTGAGTTGTGCCAGTTCGACGGCAGCCTGTGCCAGACGGACAGCCGCTTCGTTCTGTCCCAGACGGTGAGTCTGTTCACTTTTCACCAGCGAGGTAGAATGTTTGGCACGGAGCACCTGTTCGTAGCGTGCCTGACTGGCTTCGTAGGCTGTCTTTACATTGTCGTACTGCTGACGAGTGACCGCTTTCTGCTGCAACAGCTTCTGGTAACGCTCGTAGTCGCGTTTGGCATTTTCCATCTGTACGCGTGCCTCCTCGATGCCGGCATCACTCACCCGCAGGTTATTCTGTGTGGTAGCGATACCCATGCTGGTAGCCTGCTGACCCGACAGCGCGTTGGCAAGGTCGGCTTCCGCCTGAGCCAGACGCAGCTTGAATTCGGCATCCTCGATGATGACCAGCGTATCACCCTTGTGTACCGGCTGATACTCTTCGAAACAAATCTGCTTGATGAAACCCTGTACACGAGTATTCACCGGAGTGATATGCTGTTTCACCTGAGCATTGTCGGTATATTCCACACCCGGATGAACGAAGCGTGAGCATACGTAGATAAGTGCCACTGCCAGCAGGCAGATGATAACGGTATTGTAAATGAGTTTTTGAACTTTTCTTGTAGCCATAATGGTATGTTTGTTATAAAGTGTAGTATGTGTAATGTATAAATAGGATGACTTTCAACCTCTGTTTCTGTAATTTTTCTCTATCAGCCTGCAATGCCTGATAACGGGTATAAGCTTTGCAGCGTTTGTAAGCCTTATATCATGCAGGAACTTTACAACGTGTGTAAAACTTACAGCTGGTACAAGTCTCACATTGTGCAGGAATTTTGCAGCAGGTGTGAGAATTACAGCGTGTGGGTAATGTATTTCATCTTATAATAATTGAAAATCACGTTGATACGCGCATTTACCAGTCCCATGTCGGCACTGAGCTTCATGTTGCTGGCATCCAGCATGTCGGTCAGCAGAGCCAGATCGTTCTGGTAGCGGTTGCTCGTCACGTTGTAATTCTCGTCGGCAAGCTCCACGCTCTTCTGCTGTGTGCGCAGGTCGGTAAACGATGTGAGGAAATTCACATAACTCTCCTGTACCGCATGATTGGTCTGCTCCTGAGCCAGTTCGTAGGTTTCTTGCGCCTTCCGTACGTTGAGGCGGGCCGCCTTCAGCTTCCGGTTGTTCTTGAAGAGTGAGGAGATATTGTACTTCACGCCCACACCCACAAACCAGTAGTTGAAATTATTGTCGAGCACGGGAACCTCGATGGTAATCGGTCCGTCCAGGTGTTCGGAAGCCATGAGCGAGATTTTTGGCAACCGTTCCGAACGCTCCAGCTTCTCCCGCTGACGGTTGATTTTGATACCCGTTTCAGCTTGCTGCAAGTTGAGATTGTTCTGTGCCGCCAGCTCCTGCCAGCTGGCCTCGCTCAGCGTCTGAATCTGACTGTCGTTCAGCGTAGTGTCCGGCTGTACCACCGTTCCTTCGGGCAAGTGCAGGGTAGTGACCAGCTGATGGTTGGCTATCTTGCAGGCATCCTCCACCTTGGCAAGTTGCAGGCGGAGCGTTTCCCGTTGCAGCTCATAGCGTGTGATATCATTTTGCAGTGCTGTACCCTGTTCCAGCCGTGCCTGCATGTTGGCGATTATCTGGTCGGTCAGTTCCAGATTCTTGTGCAGCACCTCGATCTGGTTGTTCAGCTTATACAGATTGAGGTAATGTCCCACGAGCAGAAAGCGGATCTCCTGACGATTCTTCTGCCAGTCCATCTCCGCCAGTTGCTTCTCCAGTTCCGCCAGTTCGATACCGCTGCTGATGGCTCCTCCGGCGTAGATTGCCAGCTGTGCCTCGAGGGCGAAATTGTTTCCCCAGTGCGGCATCTCTATCTTGGTAGCGTTGCTGAAATCACGGTCCCACAGCTTTCCGTTTCCCCAGTAGCTGCCCGAAAGCGACGCACTGATGTCAGGCAACCGCTGTGCCTTGGCAGCTTTCAGGTTCTCGTCGGCAACTTCCTTTCCGGTGCGGAACGTCTGGATACTCTTACTGTTCTCGTCGGCAAGACGAAACATTTCTTCGATGCCCATCGTACGCGACTGGGCACACAGATACTGGCTGCATAGCACTGCACCACACAGCACTATGAGCCTGCTTTTTTTGCTCATACAAATAAAATGTTTATTGGATTTTTACTGAATTGATACAAACAACGGGATAAAGCGCGGGAGGGGTAGAATCAAATCAATGCAGCTGCTCCCCACGCATGGAAATCGTGGATTTTATTGATGTAGCGAACTGTATTGACAAGAATGATAGCTTTCATATTTGTTGTTCCCTTGTTGTTGAATTTCGCCGGCAAAGGTAGAAAAACGACCAATAACTTGTAACCTTATATACCTCGATTTTTAAGAGCCTTTAACTCTTATGTAAGGTTTGTTTACAAGATACTCTCCTTGTATTCGGTAGGCGACATGCCGGTGGTACGCTTGAAGATACGGTTGAAGTGTGCCGTCGATTCGAATCCGCATTCCAGGCTGATTTGCGAGATATTCATCCGTTCGGCAGCAATGAGTTTGCAGGCATAGCCGATACGCATGTCGAGGATGTACTGCTTGAATGTCTTGCCGGTTTCCTGCTTGAAATACCGGCAGAAAGCCGCCTCATTCATAGCCGTGTACGAGGCAATTTCGCTCAGGCTGACAGGCTGCGTATAACGCTTGTTCAGGTAAGCGATGATTTTCTCTATCTTCTTGTCGCCGAACACCGACGGGTCGGGGATATAGTTGGGAGAGGCTGCAAACTGCTTGCGGGGGAAAGCCGAGAGAGCTTGCAGCAGCGTAAGAATCTGGATAATCTGCTCCACTCCGTGCGATACGGGAATACGCTTCAGGCAGTCGGTTATCTCGCTTTTTCCGGCAAGCGGGAAGCGGATACCGCGGTGTGCCTTCTCCAGCAGCGAACGGATGGAGGCAAACTGTGTGTAGTGCGAGAACGAATACTGCATGAAATCTTTTTCCAGCTGAACATTTACTCCGCAGACGTGATACGTTTCGTTTTCCTGAGCTTCAGGACAGTTCTGCATGCAGTGAGGAAGTCCCGACCCGAAGAAAATCAGGTCGCCCGCCCGGTAGTCGATGATACTGTCGCCCACCAGACACTTGCCGTAGCCCTGCTCCACGTACATCAGTTCGTATTCGCTGTGGAAATGCCACGGATAGGTAAATCCGCGATAGTCGTAGAAACGTGCCCGTATCGGGTTCGAGCTGGAGATGGCAATGCGTTCGTTCAGTATCTTTCTCATGGCAGTCTGTAAAGGATTCTCTGCAAAAATACGCAAAACTCTTGCAAAAATACGCATAACTAAGTCTGTAAATTCACGCTATTTTTGCAACAGACAATCGAAAAAACAAATCAGATCATGAACGAACAGTTTAGCATAGCCGGAAAGGTAGCCGTAGTAACAGGCGGATCCGGCGTATTGGGCAGCAACATTGCCGAAGGTTTTCTGCGTGCAGGAGCCAAAGTCATTATTATAGGAGCACATCAGGACCGTGTGGATGCGGCACTCGAACGCCTTCGCACGGTGAGCAGTGAGGTAGCGGGTACGGTATGTAATGTGCTTGATATCAAAAGTCTGCAAGCAGTGAAAGAGCAGGTGCTTTCGCAGTGGGGACGCATCGACATCCTGGTAAACGCAGCCGGAGGAAACATTCCCGGAGGTACACTCACCGTCGACCAGAACATTTTCGATATGAAGGTGGAAGACCTCGACAAGGTGGTCGACCTGAATCTCAACGGTACGGTATACCCTTGTCTGGTATTCGGTGAAATCATGGCACGCCAGCAGTACGGAGCCATCGTCAACGTATCATCAATGGCAGCCTACGAGTCGATTACCCGTGTGCCGGGCTACTCCATGGCGAAGAGTGCGGTAGAGAACTTCACCCGCTGGATGGCGCAGGAAATGGCTATCAAGTTCAGCGAAAAGATTCGTGTGAACGCCATTGCACCGGGGTTCTTCATCGGCAACCAGAATCGTGCTATCCTGATCAATCCCGACGGCTCGCTGACTGAACGTAGCCAGAAGGTGATTGCCAAGACTCCGATGAAGCGCTTCGGCGATATCTCCGAACTGAACGGAGCAGTGCAGTTCCTCTGCAGTGATGCGGCAAGCTTCATTACCGGAGCCGTACTGGCAGTAGACGGTGGATTCAGTGCTTTCAGCGGTGTATAAGATAAGGAGATAGAAAATAAGAGGTCAGAAACACTTATTGCGGTATTGATGTTTCGGGCTGGTTAAAATTATTGTAACCGAAAGTAAAAGCTAAAACACTCGTTGCGGCATTGATGCTTCGGGCTGGTTTAAATTATTGTAACCGAAAGTAAAAGCTAAAACACTCGTTACAGCACTGATGCTTCGGGCGAGTATAAAATAAAAAGATAATAAGAGCGTTCATGCCGGAGCAGTTCGTGTCCGCCCCTTGCGAAGGCGGGCAGTGCAGGCTACTCCGGCAGCAACGATAAACATACAGAGCATTATGATGGAAAAAACATGGAGATGGTTTGGGAAGAAAGATAAAATCACGCTTTCCATGCTCCGACAGATAGGAGTGGAGGGTATCGTAACCGCCCTTCACGATGTGCCGAACGGAGAAATCTGGACGGTGGAAGCGATAAACGACCTGAAGCAGTACATCGAATCGTACGGCATGCGCTGGTCGGTAGTAGAAAGTCTTCCGGTATGCGAGGCTATCAAATACGCAGGACCGGAACGCGACCAGCTGATAGAAAACTATAAGGTGAGCCTTGCCAATCTGGGCAAGTGCGGTGTAAAGACCGTGTGCTACAACTTCATGCCGGTAATAGACTGGGTGCGCACCGATTTGCAGCATCCTTGGCCCGACGGCAGCAGCTCGCTGTACTACGACCGTGTGCGCTTTGCTTACTTCGATACACGCATCCTGCAACGTGAGGGAGCTGAGAAAGACTATACGGAAGAAGAACTGCGCAAGGTGGCAGAGCTGGACAAGGTAATTACCGAAGCAGAAAAGGATGAACTGGTAGATGCCATCATCGTGAAGACACAGGGCTTCGTGAACGGCAATATCCGTGAGGGCGACAAGAATCCGGTAGCTATCTTCAAGCGTCTGCTCTCGCTCTACGACGGTATCGACCGTGATGCACTGCGTGAAAACATGCGCTATTTCCTTTCGGCTATCATGCCGGTGTGCGAGGAGTACGGCGTAAACATGTGTGTGCATCCAGACGATCCTCCTTTCCAGATTCTGGGACTGCCGCGTATCGTGACCAACGAAGAAGATATCGATTGGTTCCTCCGTGCGGTAGACAATCCGCATAACGGTCTGACCTTCTGTGCGGGTTCGCTCAGCGCAGGCGAGCATAACGATACGCGCGAGCTGGCAAAGAAGTTTGCCAAGCGTACTCACTTCGTACACCTGCGCAGTACGGCTGCCATGCCGGGAGGCAACTTCATCGAAAGTTCGCACCTGTCGGGACGCGGTCACCTTATCGACCTGATCCGTATCTTCGAGCAGGAAAATCCGGGACTCCCCATGCGTGTGGACCACGGCCGCATGATGCTGGGAGACGAAGACAAGGGCTACAACGCCGGTTACTCGTTCCACGGACGTATGTTTGCCCTGGCTCAGGTAGAAGGTATGATGGCGGTGGTGGAAGATGAACTGAAACGTGGCGTCACACTCTGAAACCGTCTGCAAAAGATGATGATCTTTCGCTGAAATCTGTACAAAAAATAATAATTCCTGCCCATGTTTTTCCTAAAATGTGCTGATGTTTTTTTAGGGAAAGGTGGGCAGGAATATAGAGTATAAAAAAGGATTGCGTGAAGACGAAATCCTTATCTGAAAGTGAGAATTTGCCGGAGAACGGATATTATCCCGCCTGGCAAAACCCAAAGCAGCCGGATTCTTTGTTTTTCACAGAGAGTCCGGCTACTTTTTATTTGTTAGGAGGAAGGAGCGGTCGAACGGTTTGCAGAGTTCCTGTGAAAAATGATGCTTTTATGTGAGTTCGATATAAAATCAAAAAATAGCAAGTTGTCCGTTATTGACAAAATTTACGTCAATGGTGGGTTTCTTTTCAAAAAAGCAGTATGTTGCGATAGCCGACAATGAATTTGCAATAAAGTTATTAAAAGAACGATGTCTGGAATGTTCAATCTGCGTAATGTTCTTTAGTTCATCGTTGAGCGTTTCAAATCAAAGCTCTTTTTCTGAGCAGAATCTTGTCGGCTATACTCATCAGGGAATTCTTCATATTGTTTTTGATCTTGATGACAAGCTGTATGCCGTTAAGGAAAAGATTCTCGAACAGTTCCTGCCCGATATATCCCTTGTCGGCACATAATTTTCCCTTTATGTTTTTCAGGAGCTTGCCTTGTTTCAACGGCTCGCTGTTATCCATATTTCCGGGAGTGAATATGAAATTCAGGATTTCGCCCTTTTCGTTGATTATCAGGTGCAATTTGAATCCGAAGAACCATCCCGTTGAACTTCTCCCACGCTCGGTAAGCCCCTCAAATGACTTGTGATTCAATATACGTTGGTTGCGGCAGACACGCAGGACTGTAGAATCGACAAAACTGATGCTGGTACATATCCCCAACAGGATTTTCTTAATGAAAATGCTCAGAGGAAGCAGTACTTCCTTCTCCAGTTCTACAAAACGGTTATAGGACACCAGGCGCGTAAACAGGTGTTTCAGGTGTTTGCATACATATTCCTTGTAATAATGCTTGAGGCAGCGGAAACCGCCGGAGTGGAACAAAATGAGAATAATCATAATCTCTGCATCGCTCATACGGTTGGGCTTGTTACGATGTCTGGCTTTCTTATCTTCAATCATATATTTTTCCTGTCGCAACGCAAATTCCTTGCAAAAATCATTGGCATACAATAAATTTCTGTAATTTCAGACTCTGAGAACATAGCGGTAATTGTTTAAATGTTATAATTGGTCACTATAAATTTAAGACTTTTATTGCTATGTCGCTAATTTTCAATGAAATATTTATTCGCTTATATCGAAATCGCGTTAAATTATAATGTTATGAAAAGAATTATTTTTAGTGTTTTTATTCTTTATGCTTATGTAGGCTTTGCATCGTGTGGCGGTTTGTTACAAAAGACACCATTCAAAAAGTCTATGGAGGCGACCATGGAATCTGTGAGTGTTAATGAACAGAATCAAGTGAATGCTTTTTTACAAGAGCTATATGACAAATACGTTTTCTGGAACGATGAGGTTGGTAATTTTGAAGATGTTGTAGAACATTTTTCCCAAAAGATTCTTACTGAATTGCGTAAGGCATATGAATATGAATATGATGGTAGCGGCTACGCAGTTTGGCTTTTTCGTACTGGCGCGCAGGATGGTCCAGAAGATAAATCTAAGGTAACATCTATATTGATAGAAGGGGATGATTGGTATACTGTATTTTTCAGCGATATGGGTCTCAAAGGGAGTTGCCGTTTTCAAGCAAAATTGGTTGACGGGAAAGTTTTTGTTTCTGAATTTGAAAATGGATCTATGAAATAGTAATCGCTTTCATACTTGTCCCTCGTATTTATGGAATATATACGGTTTTGTTAGATGCTTTTGGTGGCTAAGAAAGAGTTGTATAGACAAGTAGTTCTATGATGCTGGTTTTAAAACCCATACCATAAGCAACGTGAGTGCGACATATAATCAAAAGATAGTAAGCTGCCCGTCATTGATAAAGTTTACTTCAATGGCGGGTTGCTTTTCAAAGAAACAATAGACTACGATTACTGACAATGAGTTGGCAATGAAATTGCTGGAAAAACGATTTCGTGAGTGTTCTATCCTTCAATCATGTATTTATCCTCTTGCAATGCAAATTCATTGCAAGAATCATTGACCATACAATAAATCTCTGTAATTTTAGACTTTGAAACATAGTGGTAATTGCTTAAATGTTATAATTGAGTACTATAAATTTAGTGATTTTATCGCTATGTTTCTAATTATCAGTAAAATATATTTATCGCTTTCTGAACTCACGTTACTTCTGGTTGTTCAGCAGCTCGCTAGTCTTGTGCATTCTTCTATATTACTACTGTGACGTACTTGCTTCAGCATTACTCTTCGAATTGTTTCAACAGCTCCTTGCACCTTTGTACATGCTTTTTATACTGAAACAGCGTGTTTGCAATGGCGAGAATGATGAAAACAATACCCGATACGGTGATGAGCTGAACGGCAGCGGGGTTGTCTGCACGGGCATACAGATGCATAAAGATATAGGTAAGCATCACGATCAGAGGAATAATGCTTCCGATGAGCGCCCAGTCATAGAATTTGCGATAGCCGGCAATTTTTTCCGTCACCGTCCGTACATCGTCGTTCAGCAGATCGTCCATTCCCAGTTTCCGGCTGACCCACAGGCTGATTCCCAGGTCGGCCAGTGCCCATAGCGATACCAGTATTCCGAACAGTATCGGAAAATTCGTATTCAGACAGATAATCATAACCGCAGGTATAGTCAGTATATCGAGCCACATTCTGCTTTTGATTTCCTTGCTGACAGCCAGTGCAGGCTGCTTTCTGATAGATTTGAAAAACTTTTCGTTCAGGGCATCCTGTTTTTTCAGCTCCTTCTTGAGTGTGTTGTATTCCGATTTCAGAATCTGAAGTTCTTGTTCAATATCAATTTCCATACGATTCTTTTTTTAGATGTTAGACATTTTTTTCAACAGCTCCTTGATGCGGACCAACTTGAATGAGACGTTTTTGACAGAAATACCTAGGATAGCGCCAATCTCGTCGTAACTCAGGCCTTCGAGCCACAACAGGACAACGCTTCTGTCAACCAGTCCCAATGCGTTGATTCGTGCATAAAGTTGCTTTATTTGCAGATTTTTTTCAAGATTGCTGCTAGTGTGGAGGTCGATACCTAAAGTCAGCCGTTCCTGTTCTTTCTTCTGTTTGTTGTGGAAGTTGATACAGTAGTTCAGGCTGACACGATAGATCCAGGTTTTTATGTCACTTTTTCCTTTAAAGGCATCAAAGCCCTTCCACAGTCTGACCAGAATTTCCTGGTACAGATCGTTCACCTCGTCTGTATTGTCTGAAAACATGTGGCAGACGGTGTAAATAGTCCGTTCATACATTCGGATGATTTCCGTAAATTGCTGTTCTTTCGTATCCATTTTATTTCTTGTTTCTATTTGTTAGACCGTAAACCGGCTTAAAAACTATACGCTTGCAGCAATTTTTTTTTGAATGATGTATCATATGGATGGCATGGGTTTGAATACAGTATTTCAGTACGTCATCGGTATAGCGTAAGAAACTACTACTGTTCTTACACCGGTCTGTGGGTATTGTTTTTGATAATATTCCGTAAGGTCGAGATACAGATACGGAGTGATAAGCGTTGTGTTTTCGGATTTTGTCTGTGCTCCTCTGACGAGAAAGACGCCGAATGGAGGATAGGATGTTTCATTTCCCGATTCATCCAGGAACGTCCATTCCATATACCCTGATATGCTTCCCTTGCCAGATAACGGCAGAAGTTTGTAAGATTCGGGAAACTCTTCGGGATTTTTGTTGACCTGCTTCAGGATACCTTTTCCCTGCATCTGTTCCGTATTGTCTATGATAACCCATTTCGAAAGACCTTCCCCATAAAAATAAATCAGGTAATGGTTGTCCAGTGGCATAACGGGATTCGATTTCAGATTTTTTTCAATCGTCTCTTTATCGTCGGCATCTATCGCATAGCTGTATTCGGGAATAAACTTGTCCTTGTAGTACCATGCAGGGATGAAATTTCCGGGAAGATTTTCCGAATCCTTTTTCTCTTTAGATAGAATTTCCAACAGTTGGTATTCCGTCCATGCAGGCTGACTCATACGGTGATCCAGATAACTCGTTTCGCTGATTCTGATTTCATATTCGTACCCTTCTTCAAACTCGAACCCTTCGATGAAACTCAGACTTTCCCATTCGGCAGACTGTTCTTTCTTTACAGCATATACATCCGTCAGGTAATTGAATCCGTCAGACCAGCCGACACCCGGTATCTGTTGAGAAGCTACCGTCAGGAGATATTCCTTGTAGTCTGTAATTTGTCTGCCTTCTTCATCTTCATTATTGCAGCCGGTGAGATTGAGTGTGCACAGGAATAACATCAGTATTCCCCATAATTTTTTTGTCTTCATATTACTTTGATTTATAGTTCTGTATCTGAATTTGAATTTCTGTAAAGAAACTCGTATGGTCATGAGACTTTTTGCGTATTGATATATATGTTTTTATGTGACGAAACAAATATACTATAAAACAAATTGAAAATGATTCTTTTGATGCTAATGTGTTTAAAAACGGGATTATTGTATGAGATATCTTTTTCCTCTGTTTGAGTGTGAGATTGAAACAATGATGCTTAAAACAAAATATTATAGGAAAAAAGATTATTTTATAATCATAATTGTATATTTGGTGATGAGTTTACCTTATATTAACCTACATTATTCATAGTGGATTCATTTCAGGTTATCAAAACAGATATGGGG
>OGLQ01000357.1_pt1 | contig 40395 bp, 38 predicted proteins | sample 1572941 | NCBI WGS metagenome assembly OGLQ01 (sample SAMEA2581891, study PRJEB24529) | metagenome | biome: Human gut stool | place: China | collected 2011
GACGAATTTTGAACAGCAGGGAGGTCGTGTGCTGTGAGGCGAGAAATCTCAGAAGTAAAACAGGCGGATACAAAAAACCAGGAGGGCTACCTGGATAGTTCTGTAAGAGCGTCCTTTGAGCGTTTGCAGGAAGGAAAAATTGCAAGGGCAGAAGACAGACTGGATTCTTCGGTAAGAAAGTCGTTTGAAAAACTAGAACTTTATAGTACTTACGAGGAAAGACTGCAGCAGACACCGAAAGAAGAAACTGACCGTGGAGAATGGAGCGGCCAACGCGGAGAGTCAACATTCAAACCAAGCGATCTCGAAATCGGGAAAATTATGCAAAAATATAATATGGAAGGAGTGGAGTATAAAAATGCGATTCCCGACTTCTCAAGATTTTCAGTATGCACTGTAGAAATCAAGGATATGACCGAAAACCGTGAAAGAAACTTCAAACAGTGCGACTGTCTGTGTGCCGAACAATGGAATGTAGAAAAAAGAGATGGAAAATCGAATTGGCAACAAAGTGATGTGAAAGACTGGCGGCAGAAACATGAATACTCATGGCATGAACGTAACGACATGAAGACGTGTGACCTTATACCGACTTCCATCAATGCCTACTTTGGGCATTTAGGGGGAGTATCAGAATGTTACAAACGTGACACCGAAGCATTCGGAGGTGGTTTTGATGACTAATGTTGAAATGAACATCTGGGGACGCACATTTGATTTGGAAGTGGAATATGACTGCGGTGATAACGAAAAAGTTCCGCAGAATCAAATTGATGCAGTTGAGAAAATTCTGGACGCACCGGCAGTGATGCAGGCAAAAGAAGCCGTGGAAAAATATTGCCTCGCACAAAATCCAGAAGAAATCAAGACAGACCATATTGACAATATTTTCAAGTATGTCATGCCACTGTATCTTTTTGCGGTTCGCAACAATGAGAAGCGTGTGGTTGCAATTATGTGCAGATACCGTTTTGATCTGGAAAATGGAATTGCAGTCGTATTTGAAAATGAAAAATTGAAACAGGTCGGAAGTCAGGATATTATTCTGTAAGCCCCAAACAATATTGCACTTAAAAGTCCACTGCACTTTCAGGTTATTACAATCTCGGTCGATTGCACATACAATACAAGTATCACTTCACAAAACGGAGGGGACTTGTATCATGGTGGACTACGCCGACATCGGAAAACGCATCCGTGCCTGCCGCCTTGCAAAGGGCATGACGCAGGAGCAGCTGGCCAATAAGGTCGGCGTGGTGGTCACGCACATCAGCCATATCGAAACAGGCAACTCCGTGCCCAGCCTGAAAACGCTGATCGACATCATCAACGCGCTGGACTGCTCGGCGGACGAGTTGCTCTGCATCGAGATCAAAAAGGCAAAGCCGGTGTTCGACAGCTGGATGAGCGAACAGCTTGCGGATTGCTCTGCCGATGAGGCAAAGATCATCAAAGAAACGGTGGTCAGCCTGAAAAAGTCGCTCCGGAAAGTGTACGGAAAGTCCCCTAAATACAGATATGACTAAAACTTCAAAAAACTGAACGCCAGTTGGTAGGCATTAAGTGTTTGAAAAAGCACCCATAAAGTAAACGAACCGCCCCGGTTTCCATAGCAGGAAGCCGGGGCGGTTTTTCTATGTAAGGCTATATAGAAAAATCCGAATGGAAGTTTGCCGGATGGACAATATTGGTGTCCGATCAACGCTTTATAATAAAAGCATCAAAATGATTCATTGGAATCATTCCGAACGGAATTATGCATCCATTGAGATGGGAAGAAAAACCATGAAAGAACGATTTGAAATCTATGATGGCAGTGCAGAAGCTAAAAAGCCAAAGGAAAATCCAAAAATCTGAGCGGCTTTCATCCGCTGTTTACCGCATCTGCGCGCAGAAGCATTGCGCTGGATGCCTTAAAGATTTGGCTGCTGCTGGGGTTCGTTGTGGGCGTGGTGACAGGTATTGCAACCGGCGCCGGAGCGGTATCCGTTCTTTTGGGGCTTCTAATTGCCGCAGTAATCTGTTTTGGCTTCCGGGATGATGTCTATAAAAAAGTCTATGGCTCGGAGCATGACAGAGGTCAGCTGCCTTTGCCGGAAGGAATGAGCTGGGAAGAAGCTGTAGACCGCATCCGTCGTGAATTTGCCAACCCAGACGTTGAACAGGTTACGGATACTGCGGATGCCGTGACCTTTTACAGCAAAAAGCGTGGTACCTATCAGCTGAAAAACACAGCCGACGGCCTGAAAATGACCATCCTGACCAAACCGTCCAAAAGCAGTAAGAAAGAATATCTGTATGCAGTTTTCAGCAGCGTTCTGCTGTCGCAGGTGATCGCCATCCTGTACCCTGAAAAAATTTCTGCGGAGCAGGTGGAAGAAGAAAAGGCAGCAGTCCGGAAGCTGTTCGGCGCACACAAGATGCCTCTGGTCATTGAACTGGCGATTACAGCAGCATTTGTTGCATTCGCGGCGTATGTGCTCTATACCACGCTCTATTCGGATAGTGCCCGCTCCAAAGGTATCTCGGACAGCTATCTGAATGTGTTCCCGTCGGAAGCTATCGTGGGAGAAGTGCTGGATGACTTCTTTGCGGACGGCAAATGGGACAACTACGAGCAGAACGGCGTGACCTATGTCAGCTATACTGGCATCGGGCAGAATACGCAGACCGGTGAGAAGATCGTGATTGGCATTTATTTCAAGCTGAACAGCGATAAAACCTTTGGCATCGACCGGATGACATGGAACGGCGATACCATGAATACCTTGGAACAGCTTGGCGTGATCTCAGCTCTGAACGACAGCTACCGGGAATCTCACGGTCTTGCCAGCAGCAATGCGCTGGACAGTGCATTCGATGAACTGGAAAATGCACTGGATGATGCTCTTGCGGATTCATCTTCCAGCGTCAGCATGGCAGAACCTGAGAGCGAAACGGTAAGCACGAGTGTTACAGAAAGTGTGCCTTATACCGAAACAGCGGATGCTTATGATGCAGATGATGTTTTCCCCGCTGCGACACGCTTTGATGAACAGGTCACCAGTACAAATGGAATGGATACCTACTCAAAGCTGGCAGGGGAAATCTCGGTAGATTATAATCATTATGACGAACTGACCGAAGAAATCAAGGAATATTTCCTCAGCTATGGTCCCTATTTCCGGACGGCATGGCTCAACGCCATGTATACGGATATTTATGAGGATACCGGAAGATACGGCAACGCCACGGCACTGTATGACTTTGTGAAATATATGAGCTTTTACGATGAGATCACCTCTTATTACGATCCTGCTCCAATGAGTCAGGCGTTTCATGATGTGATACTCTCCATGGAAGATCAGATTTATGTAGATACGGCAACGGATCGTGAAGCCGCTCCTTATGTGGATGAGGTAATCCAAACTGCCGAAGCCAACGGTGCCGAACTGCAGATCTGGTAAAAACATAAAAGTATACGGGCCATCTTGTGAAAACAGAACTGCGTTGAAAAATAGGTAGGGATGAATCCCGCTGGATTCTTGTTGCGGAGTCCAACGGGATTCTTTTTACACAAACGAAGGATATAGCTCACTGACATTGGCTCATATACTGGATCAGGTCTTGCTTGTAAACCTTCCAGAGTTTTCCCATCTTGAAGGCGGGAATTTCGCCGCTGTTCAGAAGACGCAGCAGTAGATTTCTGCCAACATGCGTAATTTCCATGACCTGCCGGAAGCTCAGGACATCGGGATAGTTGTCTAGCATTGAAAATCAACTCCATTCTTGTGATTCTGATGAATTTTCGTTCTGCTTTGCACGAATCATTTTTGTTCGCTCAAAGCCCTTGTACCCTTGTGCATAAGGGCGCACAAGGAAACCTGCCGCATTGACGATCGTTCAGGATGCGGCAAGGGATGATTACATCGTTGATTTCTAATTTTTCCAAAGTCTTTGCGATTTTCTTTTTATGATGTATCTTATCGGTCAGTTCCGGCTCATCCAGCGCTTCGATATACGCACTGACAAGTTCTTTGGTATCGTCATCAAGATTGCTCGTTTGTACGGCTTTCAGGGCAGTTAGAACGTTATACCACGAATGCTTACCAAAATAATCGACGGCATACCGATATAGAAAGAGCGGAATATCATCACTGATTTTATCAAAATAATGAAACAGCGCATGATTTCCAAACTGGAGCTTTGAAGATTTCGATTCCAACTTATCGTGCTCAAATTCTTTCAGACTGGGACGCTTTAATTGAATTTCATATCGAACCAGATTTTTTGAGCGTTCCAAATCGTCTGGAGAAATCGGATAGCTCTCCTTTTCACAATTCAAGAGTTGCTGATGCTTGTCATAAAGTGCAAAATCGTACCACGTTTTTTCAAATTTACAGCTTCGGATCTCATTGTGCTGGTTATAGTGTAGTGCGCGACCTTTTCTGTACGGGTCAACGCTTCCTGCATAGCGAATAATTTTTACCATCAGCGAGGGATCGCATTTCACATAGAAGTCTTGTGTAATATCCAACCGGTGCATTTTCCATTTAATAGAATCCTCAATTTCAAGGAGTCCAAGCTGCTCCTATTCATCCAGAAATGCCTGCTCTTGCGTGGCCAAACCTCCTGGCGATAAATCTGTTAAACTTAAACGAGACGGGTCACCTGCGATCCGAGCAAGGTTCACACCAGATAACGTTATGTATCTCTTCCTGAAATCTGGGCAATCCGCCAATGTGATGGTCAAACCGCCATCTTTTCTTTTATAAGAGTAGCCTTTTTTCGAGGAGCCATGATACGGAACCCGATAGTATTTTTCGGCGGATACCATTTTTTGAATTGCCATAAATACAGTGCGCTTTGCTTCGCAATCGGTGTACGTTCCATTTACTTCAAACGTATGAATGGAAGGTGTTAAAAGTGGGAGTTTCTTTGCCATTGTCATAAAAACACCTCTTTTTGTGATTTATCAGGATGTTATGAATCAAATAGAAATTGATTGGGAGGAACAACTACTATAAAAACGCATAGCATTCTATCTAGTGATTTATGACACTGTTATCCATAGATCGAAATCTAATAGGATGATAATAAACTGCTTTTTGGGATTTCTTATAGGGCGATTTGATCAAAGGCAACATATTTCCTACCTCTGCCCTTCAAATTCATTATGCCGAATGAAAAAATAATTATAGAATGCAATAAATCCAGTTTCGACATTTGGGATGGTTTTCGTCCAATCAGACAGGTCTGGTTTTCTTTATCAAGAGCCAGCGGGCATTTTGTGTCTTGTTTTGTGAGTGGAAAGAAGGTACAATAATAGCAAATGACTCACATCTGCGAGGTGATACCATGCTGAACATCTACTTTGGAGATATGCCGGAGGCTGTCTACAATACTTCGGTCTATTTTAACTATACCTACGAGGACGAGTGGCTGACTTCTGACTTTGCCAAAGAGGTCATCAAGAAAATTGATAAGTCCGATGTCAAAGGCCCTCATGCGGTGGAAAGCCCGGTTCTGGGGGTCATCTCGCCGGAAAAACTGTCTGGAGGCACGAAAACGCTGTTGCTGATGGCAAACGACCCGGAAAAGGTATTCAATGCCTCAACTTGCGGTGACAACTGCGCACCCTTCATTCTGAAGCTGGCGAAAAAGAAGGACTTGACCATCAACCTGAGGCATCTCATGGACTTTGGTAAGAAAAAATTCCCGGTGGATATAAAAGTCCTGAACACCGGTGATGTGGTGCACAGCATGGAAGAACTGATGCCGATTGCATTTCAGTTTGTGTGAGGCGATAGGATGAAGGGAAAACATAAAATCGAAGTCCGAAGCGGACGGGTCGTTTTCACGATCGAACTGGAACGGAACATTACGATTCTGCGAGGGGACAGCGCCACCGGAAAAACAACGCTGGTAGAGATGCTGCAAGCATACGAGACCTACGGCAGACAGAGCGGCGTGACAGTGAGTTGTGATAAACCGTGCCGGGTGCTGTCGGGTGTCAACTGGGAATTGCAGCTGAATGCGACCCATGACAGCATCATGTTTGTGGATGAAGGCAGTACCTTTGTTTCGAGTCTGGACTTTGCCCGTGCAATTCAGCATTCGGACAACTACTATGTGCTGGTCACAAGAGAAGATTTGAGCACCCTGCCGTACAGCGTAAACGCGATTCTGGAACTAAAAAAGACCACGAGCCGCTTCAAACGGACTTATAACAAAGCGTACCCGATCTATGATTCGCTGACAGCCAGCAATGTGCAGCTGGAAGGTGTTGAAAAGCTGCTGACAGAGGATGCAAATTCCGGGTATCAGCTGTTTACAAAAATCGGTGAGAAATACGGCATTGTCTGTATCTCTGCGGCAGGAAAAGATAATATCAAACAAAAGATCTTCCCAATGAAATCCGAGAAGGTTCTGGTAATTGCGGATGGTGCGGCGTTTGGCCCGCAGATGAACGACATTTATCGCCTGATGCAGGAGGACAACGCAAAGTTCGGCTTGTACCTGCCGGAATCGCTGGAATGGCTGCTTCTGAAAGCAGATTTGCTCGGACAGCCGGACGTTCTTGAAATTCTGGAACATCCGGCAGATTTCATCGAGAGTAGCGAATTCTTCAGCTGGGAGCGGTTCTTCACCAATTTGCTGGAACAGCGAACGAAGGATGTTCCCTATATGCGGTATGACAAGGCAAAACTGCCGGAATTCTATTTGCAGGAAGAAAATTTGGAGAAGATCATTGCGGAGATGGAGTAAGGCGAACTGAAAAATCACAAATAACGTATCACCGTTACGCCGAACGCTCTGCAATTTTGGCACCCGCCCAGGCTGCTATCAAGAACCCCCGCAAGTGATTGCGTGAGCGCTTGAGAGAGCACCAATAAAGTATATGAACCGCCCCGGTTTCCGTAACAGGAAGCCGGGGCGGTTTTGCACAAAAAAGAAGGCACGATTTTTGGGCTTTGACGAATTTGTGCCGGGCCATTGACAGCAGAAGGACAGAGGCGTATTTTTGGTGCAGTAAGCGGGACAGAGGATAGTGAAGCTACCGCTTTTTTGCCCTGCAAAGGTGCTTCTGATTGGATGGGGCCTGACCCGATGAGCTTATTTTTTGCATCTGCGGGACAAAAACAATGAAAGTACAGATTATGGGATGCTTTATCTGGTATGCTTGCCGTACCGAAAACACGGACGATCGGAAAAGGAGCAGAGAATGCGATGGATGCTGAATAAAACAAAGCTTCTGGCAGGAAAAACAGACCCGGAAAACACCAGCCTATGGCTGCCGCTCTGGATGCACCTGCGAGATACGGCAGAGATCATGGAGCTTCTGGTGCGGAAATGGCTGCCCGACAGCGTAAAAAAGGCATCCGGGTTGGAAGAGGAAGAATTGGTGTGTTTGGCTCGCTTTTTGGGCTGGGGGCACGATTTGGGCAAAGCGATTTTAACCTTCCAGAGCATGATCATGCAGTGTTTGCCCGAAGCGAAACAACGGCTGGAACGCCTGACACCGCTGAGCTGCCCGGTGCAGAACCGCAAACAGTCGCCTCATGCCCGGGCAGGGGAGGCAATCCTGCTGTGGGAGGGGTGTCCCGGCGGGCTTGCTTCCATTGTGGGGGCACACCATGGCAGACCCCAGAACGGCGGAGCAGTCGATGAGCAGCTGGACGGCTGGGAGAGCAACTATTACCCGAAAGAGCAAAAGTGCATATGGGAGGGCTTTTGGAACGAATTGCTTCAGGCGGCACTGCAGGACAGCGGCTATTCCGGGGTAGATGCGCTGCCGGTGCTCAACCAGCCCGAAGAGATTTTGCTGACGGGACTTTTGATCATGGCGGACTGGATCGCCAGCAACACGGAGTATTTCCCGCTGATCCCAGTGGAAAAGCTGGGCAGCAGGGAGGATTATCCGGCGCGGGTGGACAGGGCGTGGAAAAAGCTGGCGCTCCCCTTCCCATGGGAGGCGCAGCAGGGCATTGCAAAACCGCAGGAGTTTGAGGTGCGGTTCGGCTTTGCGCCCAACGCCGTGCAGCGAGTAGTTCTGGATGCGGTGAGTGCTGCGGCAGAACCGGGCATCCTGATTCTGGAAGCGCAGATGGGCGTGGGCAAAACAGAGGCGGCTCTGGCCGCTGCGGAGATCATGGCGAGCCGGTTCAGTCTAGGCGGCGTCTTTTTCGGACTACCCACGCAGGCTACGGCAAACGGCATCTTTCGTCGGCTGCTCCACTGGGCAGATACCCAGTCGGAGGAGGTGCCGCAGGCCATCCAGCTGGCCCATGGCATGGCAGAGCTGAATGAGAACTATCTTCGGCTGCAAGAGGGCAGGGGGCAGCTGGAAGAGGATGCGCCGGAAGAGCATCAGGTACAGGTGCATCAGTGGTTCCGGGGCAGCAAGCAGGCATTGCTGGCCAGCTTCGTCGTCGGCACAGTGGATCAGCTGCTGATGGTAGCACTGACCCAAAAGCACGTGATGCTGCGACATCTGGGGCTTGCGGGCAAGGTGGTGATTATCGACGAGTGCCATGCCTACGATGCTTACATGAACTGCTATCTGGATCGCGCACTGGAATGGCTGGGCTGGTACAAGGTGCCGGTGATCCTGCTGTCGGCCACCCTGCCCGCCCGGCGGCGTGCAGAGCTGATCGAAGCATATCAGCAAAAGCGCAGGCCTGACCCGGATGCCCCGTGGAGATTTAGCTGCGGCTATCCGCTGCTGACATGGACGGACGGCGCAGAGGTAAAGCAGACCGTCATCCCGCTGGACACACCCGGACAAACGGTGAAGCTGACTCCGCTCACGGAGGCAGAGCTGCCCGGGCTGCTGCGCCGGAAGCTGGCGGAGGGCGGCTGTGCAGGGGTGATCGTCAACACAGTTAAAAAAGCGCAGAAGATCGCACAGCTGCTGCGGGAGAGCTTGCCCGACAAAGAGGTGCAGCTGTTCCATGCACAGTTCCTGATGCCGGACCGCACCGCGCGGGAAGAGCAGCTGATGGAACGCATCGGCAAGGATTCTGTGCCGGAGAGCCGGAACGATCTGATCGTGGTGGGCACGCAGGTGATGGAGCAGTCACTGAACCTTGATCTGGACGTTCTTGTCACCGAGCTTTGCCCTATGGATCTTCTGTTGCAGCGCATCGGACGGCTGCACCGCCATTGCCGCAGACGCCCAAAGCCCTTACAGCAGGCCTGCTGTGCGGTGCTGGACACCGGAGAAGAGACTTTTGATGCGGGCAGCGAGGTGGTGTATGGTCAGTGGCTGCTCTGGCGCACCCGGAAGTATCTGCCCCGGAGCATCCGGCTGCCGGAGGACATTGCCCCGCTGGTGCAGCAGGTCTACGGCTGGGAACAGGAAGCCCCCGAAACGGAGCAGGGGGAAAAGCTGCGAAGTGAGTACGAGCAGGTGCAGGAGAAAAAGAAGGATCGTGCCGGGAAATATCTTGTGCCGAAACCTGAGGTCGATGAAGATTTCCAGGAACTCAATACGTTGGATGGCTGGATGCAGGACGAGGGCGCCCGCTCGGACTCGGCTGCCCGGGCAGCAGTGCGGGACGGCGACCCCTCGGTGGAGGTGTTGGTGATGCAGCGACGGACGGATGGAAGCATCCATTTTCTGCCATGGCAGGAGGGCGGCAGCGCCGTAGCCGCCGACAGCCCGCCCCCGCCGGAGACGGCGCTGAAGATCGCCCGGCAGAAGTTGCGGCTCCCGGCGGTGTTCGGCAAAGCGTGGAAGGTGGACGAGGTCATCCGGGAGCTGGACGCAGACGACCGCAGATGGCTTGCAGCGTGGCAGCTGTCGCCGCTGCTGCACGGAGAGCTGGTCCTGCTGTTGGATGAAGACCTGACCGCCCATCTTGCGGACATGGAGCTTTGCTATGACCGCGAGAATGGTCTGGAATATCGGAAGGAGGAGAAGGATGAAGGAGATCGAATTTGACCTGTTGACCGAACCGTGGATACGGGTACGGCTGAAGGACAATACGGTGCAGGAGGTGTCCCTGACCGAGGCGCTGGTGTCGGCGCAGGACTATGTGGATCTTGCGGGTGAGATGCCGACACAGGATGCCGCCGTGCTGCGGCTGCTGCTGGCGGTGCTGTTTACCGTGTTTTCCCGCGTGAATGTAAAAGGCGAGCCAGAACTTTTGGAAAAAAGAGGTCAGGCGTTGCGGCGATGGAGCGAGCTGTGGCAGCTGGGGCATTTCCCGGCAGAACCCATCCGAGACTATCTGGAACAGTGGAAGGACCGCTTCTGGCTCTTCCACCCGACGCACCCCTTCTGGCAGGTGCCGGAAGCAAGAATCGGCACGGAGTATGGGGCGGCCAAGCTCAACGGCGAAATGTCGGAAAGCAGCAATAAACTTCGGCTCTTTCCGCTGTATGCAGGGCAGAGCAAGGAGCAGCTGAGTTATCCGCAGGCGGCGCGGTGGCTGCTGTGCGTGAACGGCTATGACGATACCTCTGCGAAGCCCAAAGGAAAAGGCTTGCCGTCTGTCGGTGCCGGATGGCTGGGCAAGATCGGCTTTATTCAGGCACAGGGCAACAGCCTGTATGAAACGCTGATGCTGAACCTTACACTGTTGCGTGATGGACGGGAATGCTGGGGAGAAAACAAGCCCTGTTGGGAATTGGAAGTGCCAAAAAGTGCGGAGCGGACTGGAATTTGCTGCCCGGACAATCCGGCAGAGCTGCTTACCCTGCAATCCCGAAGGCTGCTGTTGCACAGGACGGGGGAGAACGTGGATGGGTTCTATTTGCTGGGAGGCGATTTCTTTCCCAGAGAAAACGCCTTTGCCGAGCAGATGACCATCTGGCGCACGATACCGATAAAGAAAAATGAGCCGGTGGTGTTCGTGCCCTGCCGCCACGACCCATCCAAGCAGCTCTGGCGGGAGTTCCCGGCGGTCTTTTGTCAGGAGAGCGGGCATCGCCCGGGCCTTGTATGTTGGATCGAAGAATTGCAGGATAAGAGACTGAGGTTTCTGAATCCTCGCAGGAAGATCCATTTCCGAATCTCTGGGGTTCAGTATGGGGATAAGGACTTTTTTGTAAACGATTCTTTCAGCGACAGCCTAACCTTTCAGGCGGGGCTACTGGACGAACTGAGCAGGCCATGGACGGTGCGGATAAACCGGGAAGTAGAGCGCTGCGAGAAGGCCGCAGAGAGAATTGGAATCCTGTGCAAGGAGCTGAAGCTTGCCGGAGGACTGGACTACAATCAGGTGAAAGGCTTCAAAGAAACGCAGAAAGTGACAGAAGATGCCCGTGCACAGTTCTACTTTGCAGTGGACCAGCCCTTCCGGCAGTGGCTGCAGGAAATCGACCCGGAACAGGATGACCCGGATGAGGCAGTCCAGCGCTGGGAGGCACAGGCGCGCCGCATCGCGGAAGAGCTGGGAGCGAAGATGGTGCGAGAGGCAGGAAATGCAGCCCTGAAAGGACACCGCGTTGTGGTGGATAAGGGCAAAAAGACGGAGCCGGAGCGCAGCACCCTGTACACCTCGCCAAAGGCTTATAACACTTTCCGTTCGAAACTCTGGAACATCTATCCGAAAGCAGAACCGTAAAGGGGAAATCGTATGAAAACACAGGACGTCAGAACGTATACAGAGCAGCGGCTGCGCTGGCTTCAGAACCTGCCGGACAACCAGCGGCGGGCCGAGCTGGCAAAGCTGCGGCGGGGCGTCGGACACCGGCCCGGCGAGCTGCCGGAGCTGTGGGGGAGTTTCCTGCTGGGAATGCCGGAAGGCTTTCAGGGTAACAACGGCCCCACGGCAGCGGAGTGGGCGGTCTACCTTGCCCTGACCCTGTACGCCGTACATCAGCAGGGGAATGACCAGCCCATGAACCGCCCGCACAGCACGCTGGGGCGGGCTGTGCGGCAGCTGGCAGAGCGGAATACTTCTGCCGGACAGGACTGGACCGAGGCCAGCGTGCTCCGGCGGTTCAACGCACTGGCCACCGCAGAAGAGATCACCGAGATCAGCCACCATCTGAGGGGGATGGTCCAGCTGTTGAGCGCGGCAAAAGATGGCGCGATCCCGCTGGACTATCCGCAGCTTGCGGTGGACCTGTATGAATTGCAGTGCACCGACCCGCGGTACACACAGATCCCCGCCAACGTCCGTCTGCGGTGGGGCCAAGACCTGTACCGCGAAACGAAGAATGCATCGTCGGAAGAGGAAGAAAAGGAGAATTGATCATGAAAAAGCGCCTGTATGTTGATTTTCACGTTTTGCAGACCGTCCCGCCCAGCTGCATCAACCGGGACGACACCGGCAGCCCCAAAACGGCCATGTACGGCGGCGTGCTCCGGGCCAGAGTTTCTTCGCAGGCGTGGAAGCACGCCATGCGCAAAGACTTTGCAGAAAATACCCCGCTGGATGTGGGCAAGCGCACCAAAAAGGCGGCAGAGCTGGTGAAGAAACAGATCCTTGCGCTGGACTCGGAACTGGATGCAGACAAGCTGGCAAAGAAAGCGCTGGAAAATACGGGGATCAAGAGCGACGACAAGGGCACCAAGGCTCTGTTCTTTATGAGCACTGCGCAGGCAAAAGCGCTGGCAGCGCTGGCTGTGGCAGGCAGCACCGACAAAAAAGAATACCAAAAGGCTCTGAGAGCGGCTCCCTCGATGGATATGGCGCTGTTTGGCCGCATGGTGGCAGATGACCCCTCCCTGAAGTATAACGCCGCAGCGCAGGTGGCGCACAGCATCTCCACCCATGCGGTGAAGAACGAATACGATTACTTTACCGCCGTGGACGACTGTCAGACAGACAGCACCGGTGCAGGCCATCTGGGCACAGTGGAGTACAACTCCTCCACCCTGTACCGCTATGCCACAGTGAACGTGTTGGAGCTGGCGGAACAGCTGGGGGCAGAGCAGGCCGCAGAAACGGTGCGGGCTTTCGGCGAGGCGTTTCTGTTCTCCATGCCCACCGGCAGGCAGAACAGCTTTGCCAACCGCACCCTGCCGGATGCGGTATATGTGACCCTCCGGGAGGATCAGCCGGTGAACTTGTGCGGTGCGTTTGAGCGTGCGGTGTCCCGCGGCGAGCAGGGAGGCTATGCCGAGGCTTCCAAGGCTGCGCTGGCCCAGTATGCGCAGCAGGTGTATGCCAGCTTTGTCGAGGCTCCGGCCCAGAGCTTTACTGTGGGCGGCGGGCTGGAAGCACTGGCTCCGGCACAGACGGCAAAAGCCATGCTGGATGCGCTGGAAAAGGCTGTCCGGGATGCGCTGTCCGGAAATGAGGTGGAGTAATGGCAACGCTGTTGCTTCGGCTGGCAGCGCCTTTGCAGGCGTGGGGCGCGGACTCCAAATTTGAGACCCGTAAGACCAACCGGGAACCCACCAAGAGCGGCGTCATCGGCCTGCTGGCGGCGGCTCTGGGGCTGCGGCGGGACGAGAGCGAAGGGCTGGCCCGGCTGACCGGGCTGCGGTTCGGCGTCCGTGTGGAGCGGGAAGGGCAGCTACTGGTGGATTACCACACCGTAAAGACGCAGGATGAAAAAAACTCGTATGTGACCTATCGCCATTATTTGCAGGATGCCGTGTTTCTGGCCGGGCTGGAAAGCGAGGACGCCGCCCTTTTGCAGCAGCTGCAGGATGCGCTGCAGCACCCGGCTTTTCCGCTGTATCTGGGCCGCCGGTCCTGCCCGCCTGCCCTGCCCCTCTGTCTGGGGCTGCGGCAGGGCAGTTTGCAGGAGGCGCTGCAAACCGAACCGCCCCTGTGCCCGGGGAAGCTCTGCCGGATGGTGCTGGACGCCGACCCGCAGGAGCCGGGCGCGGCAGTGCAGAGGGATGTGCCGGTCTCTTTTGACCCACATCACCGGCAGTACGGCTACCGCTCGGCGCGGGAGCTTTGGCTGACCATGTCGGATGGCCCGGAGAGCACCGGGCATGACCCGTTCCGGGAATTGTAAAAAGGGGGAGAGAGGATGTATTTATCACGGGTAGAACTCGATCTCACCCGCCGCAGCACCATGGAAGCACTGGCCGCACCGCAGAAGCTGCATGGCGCAGTGGAAAGCGCCTTTGCAGGGGAGCGCCGCCGCAGGCTGTGGCGGCTGGACCGTCTGGGAGAGCGGCTGTATCTGCTTCTCCTCAGCGAGGACGCGCCGGACCTGTCCGGCGTGGTGGAGCAGTTTGGCACCGGGGTGGCGGCCGAGACCCGCAGTTATGAACCGCTTTTGGAGCGGGTGGTGCCGGGAAGCTGCTGGCAGTTCCGGCTGACCGCAAACCCCACCAAAAGCTGCAAAGACCCCAAGGCACCTGCAGAGCGGGGGAGCGTGATGGCCCACTGCTCGACGAAACATCAGAAGCAGTGGCTGCTGGATCGGGCGGCAAAGCACGGCTTTGCCCTGCGGGAGGAGGAATTTACCGTGACCCGAGTGCAGTGGCAGCGCTTTGCCAAGCGCGGCACCCGGCCAGTGACCCTGCTGGCCGTGACCTACGAGGGTATTTTGCAGGTGACGGATGCAGAGCGGTTCCGGGCGATGCTGTGTCAGGGGATGGGGCGCGGCAAGGCTTATGGCCTTGGACTGATGACCGTCATGCGCGGAGGAAACTGAGATGGACGAGATGCCGGGCATGATCCGGCCCGACCTGCAGGCACTGCCGCAGGTGAAGGACCGGATGACCTTTCTATATCTGGAGCACTGCACCCTTGGCCGACAGGACGGCGCGATCACGGTCACGGACGAAAAAGGGGTGGTCTCCATCCCGGCGGCGGGCATCTCGGTGCTGCTGCTGGGGCCGGGCACGCGAGTGACCCACCGCGCCATGGAGCTTATGGGCGACACCGGAGTGGGGGCTGTCTGGGTGGGAGAGCACGGCGTGCGGTATTACGCCCATGGCCGCCCGCTGACGACCCACTCGCAGCTGCTGCTGCGGCAGGCAGAGCTGGTCACTCACACCCGCAAGCATCTGGAGGTGGTGCGGAAAATGTATCAGCTCCGCTTTCCGGAGGAGGACATCTCTCGGCTGACCATGCAGCAGTTGCGGGGCCGCGAAGGCAGCCGTGTGCGGCAGGTGTACCGCAAAGCGTCCAAGGATACGGGCGTTCCGTGGAACGGCAGGCTGTACCGTCCGGAAGATTTTTCGGCGGGAGATGCAGTCAATCAGGCGCTTTCCGCCGGGCACGCCTGCCTGTACGGTCTGGCGCACGCGGTGATCGTGGCGCTGGGGTGTGCACCGGGCCTCGGCTTTGTCCATGTGGGGCACGAGTGCTCTTTTGTGTACGACATTGCAGACCTGTACAAGGCCGAAGTGACGATCCCGATCGCCTTTGAGGTGGCGGCGCAGGCCCCGGAGGAGCTGTCATCCGTGGTGCGCCGCCGGGTGCGGGATGCCATGGTGGAACACCATATTCTGGAGCGGATGGTGCACGATATTCGGTATCTGCTCCTGAATGCAGACGAGTCGGAAGCAAAGCAGGAGACCGTTTACCTGTGGGATAACAAGATAGGCACCGTGGCCAACGGCATCAACTATTTTGAGGAAGAGGAAGGTGAGGAGACATCGTAGTTCTCACGATGACGAACTGCCCGCCGAAGCTGCGCGGGGATCTGTCCAAGTGGCTGTGCGAGATCAACACCGGCGTCTATGTGGGCAGCGTGAGCAGCCGGGTGCGGGATGCGCTGTGGGAGCGGGTGTGCCAGAACCTGAAAAACGGGCAGGCGACAATGGTGTTCACAACGGCGGGAGAACAGAGGATGGACTTCCGCACCCACAATACCACATGGGAGATGGTGGATTTTGACGGCATCAAACTGATGCGGCGGCCGCTGCCGCAGATGGAGCAGAACCAGCTGGATCTGAAGCCCGGGTTCAGCAAGGCAGCGCAGTGGCAGGCGGCGCGGAAAGCAGGCAGAACGCAGCGGGGCAGAGCGGATTACACCGTGATCGATCTGGAGACCACCGGACTGAAAGCCGCGTCGGACGCCATCATCGAGTATGGAGCGCTGCGGGTACGGGATGGCGTGCCGGTGGAGGAGCTGACGATGCTGGTCTGCGGGGTGGAAAAAGTCCCGGCAGAGATCACGGCACTGACCGGCCTCAGCGCTGCGGAGCTGCAGCAGGGAACAGAGCCTCGGGAAGCATTGCAGCGCTTTTTGACCTTCCTTGGCAAAGACCCGCTGGTGGGGCACAACATTGCCTTTGATCTGGAGTTCCTCCGCATGGCCTGCAAGCAGTATGGTTTCCCGATATTGACCAACCATCAGACGGACATTGCACAGCTCGCCCGCAGAAAGCTTTCAAGGGTCGCAAACTATAAGCTGGCAACGCTGGCGCAGCATTTTCAGCTGGCAGAAAAGGTGGAGCATCGCGCTCTGCCGGATTGCCGCCTGATCCAGCAGGTCTATTGCAAACTGAAGGAAACGGCAGTACAATAGCGGCAGGAGGCACGGTGCTACGGGATCTTTTTAGTCTTTTCCCCGCATATGCGGGGGTGATCCCGAGTCCCGGAATGCTGTACATGGGCATCGGTCCTTTTCCCCGCATATGCGGGGGTGATCCCAAACTTCTGGGTGGCAACATGGCCGAAAGCAGCTTTTCCCCGCATATGCGGGGGTGATCCCGACACCGGGCCGTGGGCACAAACTCAGGAATACTTTTCCCCGCATATGCGGGGGTGATCCCGGGCGACGGCGCATCGGGGGTCAAGCCGTGTGCTTTTCCCCGCATATGCGGGGGTGATCCTGGGCGTGGCGGGCTCGACACCGACGGGAACCGCTTTTCCCCGCATATGCGGGGGTGATCCCACTTCAAACGATTTATGGGCGAAAACGACACCCTTTTCCCCGCATATGCGGGGGTGATCCCAGCAGATGATTTTTACGCGCCCAGTCCAGCAGCTTTTCCCCGCATATGCGGGGGTGATCCTTTCGGGATGCTGACCATCGTGCCGCCGGTGCGCTTTTCCCCGCATATGCGGGGGTGATCCCTAGAACTTACGGACTTACGGCTTTACCTGGAACTTTTCCCCGCATATGCGGGGGTGATCCCCAGAGCGTCATGAACAAGTTGAACGGGCTGGACTTTTCCCCGCATATGCGGGGGTGATCCCAGTTATCCATGACCGGATACAGCGGCGTGCTCCTTTTCCCCGCATATGCGGGGGTGATCCCATTGCTACTGTGCTCTGACTTTTCTGGATTGCCTTTTCCCCGCATATGCGGGGGTGATCCCAACACGTCTGGCAGTATCGCAAATCATCTTCGCTTTTCCCCGCATATGCGGGGGTGATCCTTGCCACATGGACATTTATTATTTTAATGTCCCCTTTTCCCTGCATATGCGGGGGTGATCCCTGCTCTGCCCGCTTGGCGGACTCTGCGGCGGCCTTTTCCCCGCATATGCGGGGGTATTTCTGATTCCAGCAGAACGCCGTCGGTCTTGCGGGGCGGTCGTGCATCCGAGTATCGGCAGGCCCGGCGGGCCAGAGCTGATTTATAACTGGCATCATGCATATATTCTAGTAAATGCGAATAAAAGCTAAGAAAATGCGAATATGTACTTGCGTTTCCCGCGCAAAAGGTGTATTATCCCTCTATCGACGTCATACGCCGACAATAAACGAGAGAGGGATTGGAACATGATGTCTTTTAAGAAAATCGCTGCGGCGGTCATGGCGGTTGCCATGACGCTGGCCGTAGTGCCTTCGGCTTTTGCCTGCACGGCGCTCTACGTCGGCAGCGACCTCACGGAGGACGGCACGACGATGTTCGGCCGCATCGAGGATCTGGGAACCAACGACTACAACAAGCTGTTCTATGTCAGCGCAGCCGGGAATCACAAGGCAGGCGAGGTCTACGATGGCTGCTACGGCTTCACCTACACCTTCACCCACGACAGCTACAGCTACACCGCGCGCCGTGACGACAATACCTCGGGCGTCTGCCCGGACTGCGACGGCACCCACGACCACACGCCGTATGAGGAGGCTGGCACCAACGAGAAGGGCGTCATGGTCTCTGCCACCGAGTCGCTGTACGGCAAGGACGCTGCCCTTGCGGTTGACCCCTATGTGGACGACGGCATCGAGGAGGCCGAGATCACCACGGTCCTGCTCAGCGAGGCAGGCACGGCCCGCGAAGGCGTCGCCCTGCTGACATCCATCTATGAAAACGCCGGTGCAGCCGGTGGTGCCGGCGTTTTCATCGGCGACCAGAATGAGACGTGGTTCGTCGAGAACCTGACGGGCCACACCTACGTCGCCCTCAAGCTTCCGGACAGCGTCGTGTTTATGCAGCCGAACGTCTCGGCCATCGGCAAGATCGACCTCGACGACACTGATAACGTCATCGCATCGGCAGATGCCATCTCCGTCGCACAGGAGGCCGGGACTTTCGTGGGCGATGCAGCGGCGAACGTCATCGACTGGAACGCTTCCTATAATAATGAGGACAACGCCCGGACGCCGGCCGGTCTGAACTATCTGAACGGCGTCGATACCTACACCGAGGACAACTACACCGAAGCAGACTACGCGATGAGCAACATCGGCGGGGACGGCAGCATCGTCCCGCTCTACTCCAACATCAAGCTGACCAAGAAGTTCGGTGTCGAAGACGCGCTCAACTTCTTTAAGGTCGACCCCATCGGCAAGACCAACAACGTCGAGACCCACCTGTTTCAGGTCAGCTCCACCGGCGAGCTGGACACGGCCATCGTCGAGTGGACGGCCTTTGACGACGACGTGTACAACGCCTTCGTCCCGTACTATCCGCTGCTGACCACCGATACGGCAGATGTCTACAAGTACTCTCCCGCGAAGGTCGTCCGCTCGGACGAGCAGCCCACCGAGGGCGTCTGGTACAAGGACCAGAAGGGCAGATACTACACCTACCCGGAGGACTGGACCAAGTCCTTCTACGGCGCACGGGATGCCCTGTCGAACCTGCTGACCTACGGCGATGTCTCCGAAAAGGACAAGGCTGCGGCCAAGGCAGACTATGCCGCCCTCCAGAAGGACATCATGGAGGAGTTTGCAGAGATGAAGGCTGCTGTCGCTGCTGCCGATACGAAGGAAGCAAAGCAGGCTGCCGCCACCACTGCAAGCAACAAGATGAGCGAGAAGGTCTACGAAAAGACCGTCAAAATGTACAATAAGCTTCAGAAGAAGCAGGAGGCCCGTGCATGGTTCGGGTCTCTGCTGAATAAAAACTCTTAAACTGAATCAGAATCGACTCCCCGGGAAGCGGAACAGCTCCCCCGGGGAGTCCTTTTTGTACAAAGAAATACCCCGGCCACCCTGCATCTGCGCAGAAAGCCGGGGCAAGGAGAAAAGGGAGAATGAAAAATGAAGAAGGTAACTTAGAATAGCGTTTTCGTGTTCTGATAAACAGCCTTATACTTCTGATAGGCCTTATCATAGACCGATGCCGCCGCAGAATCGGGGTAGAGGACTTCGCTCTCAGCGGCCAGCTTCTTACCGAAGTCGCGGGTGACGTCGGAGAGGCCGACGCTCTCGGCGGCGATGATAAAATCGCCCAGAGTTTCCGTCTCACCGCTCTTGAGGCGGACGATGGGACGGTTCAGCACGTCGGCGAAAATTTGACACCAGACGCGGCTGTTGGCTGCGCCGCCGCCCAGAGGAATGGGGGAAATAGACTTCTTGGCAGCAGGCATAATTTCCATGCAGTCCCGCATAGAGAGTGCGACGCCCTCCATGATGGCGCGGACGAAAGCACCGTAATCGGTGGAAAGGCTCATGCCGAAGAAGACGCCCCGGGCGTCGGAGTCCCAGATGGGGGACTTTTCACCGGCCAGATAGGGAAGATAGACCAGACCGTTGCAGCCTGCGGGAACCTTCTCAGCCAGCGTGTTCATGTAATCGTAGACGGACAGACCCGCAGCCTCGGCCTTCTGCTGGACGGCGTCGCCGAAGACATCACGGAACCAGCGCAGGGAGATGCCGGCGTTGTCGGTGGTCTGCAAAATGGTGTACAGGCCCTGATAGGGGCTGCGGCAGTTCAGCAGACGCTTATCGTAGATGGGCTCGCTGCCGATGTAGCAGATGCGGCCGCTGCTGCCGATGGTGAGGGCGACATCGCCCTCCTGCACAGCGCCTGCTCCCAATGTGGCCACTACGCTGTCCAGACAACCGGCAGACACCGGTGTACCGGCTTTTAATCCGGTGATGTGGGCAGCCTCCTCGGTGACGCCGCCCACGATGTCGCAGGGGTCGTAGGGGGTAGGCAGCAGCGAGAAGGGAATCTCCGCCTTTTTGGCGATCTCGCGGCTCCACTCGCCAGTGCGGATGTCGGACAGCGAGGTGAGGCTCATCCGGGGGCGGTTCATGGAGAACTTTCCGGTGAGCTTCTGGATGATGTAGCCGCTGGGCATCAGCATTTTATACGCCCGAGCCACCAGCTCGGGGCGGTTGTCGATGAGCCAGCGCAGGGAGGGTAGACAGAACGAGCCCTTGTCCAATTTGTTCGCCGTAACGCGGAGGACGAGATCCTCACCGACATGCTCACGCAGCCACGCCACCTGCGGGTCGGCGCGCTTGTCATGGTGGCCGATGGCGTTGTACACCGGCTCGCCTGCCTCGTCCACCAGCGTCATGGCGTTGGTGCAGCTCAGGCCGATGGAGGCGATGCGGCTGCTGTCGATGCCCTGCTGCTCAAAGCAGTTGTGCAGATTCGTCTGGACGGCGTTCCACCAGCGATGGGGGTCCTGCTCGGCCCAGGACGGCTGCGGGTGTATCATGGAGTACTCCTGATAGGCGTGGGCAACAAGCTCACCCTTCAGGTCATAAATCGCACATTTCGTGCCGGTAGTGCCGATGTCGATGCCCAGCAGCAATGTTTCGTTTTGAGTCATATCTGAGGCTTTCCTCCTTTACCAATCAAAAGCGCAGTCCGTGGGAGGGCAGAGCGTTCTGCTGTGCTTTCGTCATAGCGATGCCACGGTCACCCAGAAGCAGGAAAAGCTTCGCCTCGTCCTCGATCTCCTCGATGATGTTCAGCGCCTCCTCCATGCTGCGGCCCACGGCCAAAGGACCGTGATTTGCCAGAAGCACCGAGTTGCGCTCTGCGATGAGAGGGAAGACGTGGTCGCACAGCTCTACCGAACCGGGCGTCATATAAGGAAGGAGGGGCAGCTCGCCCACGCGCATGCTGTAGCCGGGGGTATACACCGGGATAGCACAGGAGGAGTCTGCATCCTTCATACAGGAAACGGCCACAGCATTGCTGCTGTGGACATGGACGAGGGCCGAGACGTCCGGGCGGGCGTGGTAGCAGGCCAGATGCATCCGCCACTCTTTCGACGGGATGCCGCCGTTGGGGCAGGTGTAGCTTCCGTCCATCTGCAGCAGGACGAGGTCTTCTTCCTTTAAGGATTCCAAGCTCCGGCCGGAGGGGGTGATGAGTATGCCGTCGTCGCAGCGCAGGCTGATGTTGCCGCCGGAGCCGCTGACCAGCCCCTTGGCGTGGATGAGGTGGCAGGTATCGAGAAAAAGCTGTATAGAGCCGGTATGGTTCATAAAAGTAGCCTCTTTCTTTTTCGGTGCCCTTCTATACTATAAAAGACGTGCTACGCGCGAGTACAGGACAGAAAAGGCACAGGATAGGGCCGGACGGGAGACCCGGCAATGAAATATGAAATGGAAGCAAAAATTTTTAGGTAAATTCTGAATTGATTGTAGCAAGTTGCAGGACAAAACGCAAGCGGCAAAACGCTCAAAATGGTGGCCTTTCTCGAAGCGATTTGCACAAAACGACGCGAAGGAGGCCATCGGATTGGCAATATCCACAAGAAATTTTTGATTTTCTTGTGAAAAAGACATCTTGTGCCACTGCGCGAAGGTGTGATATGATAAGGCCAGCAAAATCTTTAGGTAAATTTGGGGAAGTTTCATGAACACAGTACAGAACATCGAGTGCGTTACGGATCTCAGCCTGCTGGTCAATACCTCTTTAGTAGATGTGGTGGCGGACAAGATCCGGCAGAATATTTATACCGGCAAGTATGAGGCCGGCAAGAAGCTTATCGTCCGGGAACTGTCCGAGGAATTTGGTGTGAGCCATACGCCGGTGAAGGATGCATTGAACCGTCTCATCTCCGAGGGCTATGTGGAGGCGCTGCCCCGCCGTAGCATGGTGGTGCGTACCTACACGAACGTCGAACTGCTGGATGCGCTGGAAGCTCGCATGATGTGCGAGGTTTTTTACGCAGATGCGATTATTGAGATGTCAAAAGGACACCCTGAGCTGGTGAGGGAGCTGAAGGAAGTGATGGCAACGACCCGCCGTTTGGTGGCAGAGCGCGGCGAACACTTCAACGCCGATTGGGTCGCAAATGAGGTGCGGTTTCATCGCTGCTATATGCTTTACTGCGGCAACGCCCGTGTGGTCAAAATGCACCAAGACCTTGGGACCAACCGCATCACATTTCTGGCCTATCTCGGTGTCAACCATACTCCGCTCAAGCTGAGTACACTGGAGTGCAACCTCATGGAGCATCAGGCCATCGTGGATGCTATCGCAGCTGCAGACTCTGCCCGCTTCATCAATGCAGTCACCCGCCACATCGCCCGCGCCACCGACGACTACGCCACCGATGACGAATGCCGTGCCAAGGCTGCCCGTATCAAGGCGCTGAAAGCAAAATACGAAGTTTGATACAGATTGATTTTTATTTTTGGATCAAATGCAGGAGACCTGAATAGAAAAGGGTCTTTTTGCTCTAATATTTACCTAAAAATTTTAGAGCGAGATATAGCCTGCGCGCAGCAAATACACTGAACCCGACCTGTTGAGAAAGACTCCGCAGGTTCAAAAAGGAATAAGAAAATTTAGGAGGACATCGATTATGAAAATCTCTCGCAGAAATTTCCTGAAGGTTCTTGGCTCTGCAACAATGGCAGGCGCTCTGGCAGCCTGCGGCGGTTCTTCTTCCACCAGCGCTGCTGTCTCCGGCGCAGCATCGACTGCCGCCGCAGCAGCTCCCGGCACTACTTATACGATGAATATCGGCTCGGTCATGAGTGCATCTCACCCCTCCATCGTCGCGCTGCAGAGCTTTGAAAAGGCTGTTGAGGAGCGCACTAACGGCGGCATTCAGGTCGAGATCTACACTGATAGCGCGTTGGGCGGTGAGAGCGACTTGATTGAGCAGGTGCGTGGCGGTTCCACAGAGGCCTGCATGCAGATGGGTGCTGCAAACTTCGAGGGCATCAACGCAGAGGTCAACGTGGCCCTGTTGCCCTTTCTGTTTACCAGTCTGGACAATGCTCGTAATGCATGGGGCGGCGACTTCGGCGCTCAGTTCGCCGAGAAGCTCATCGAGCCCATGGGATTCAAGGTCCTGTCCATCTGGGAGAGCGGCTACCGTCACATGACCAACAACACCCGCCCGCTGGAAAAGCCCGAGGATCTGAAGGGAATCAAGTTCCGCACCAACGAGAACAGCATGAAGGTCGCCATGTACGACGCACTGGACGCTTCCATCGTCATCATGGCCTTCTCTGATGTTTACACCGGCCTGCAGAACGGCACCATCGATGGTCAGGAGAACCCGCTGTCCAACATCTACTCTTCTTCTCTTCAGGACGTGCAGAAATACCTGTCCCTCACCGGCCACATGTATGACGCAGCTCCTTTCGTCTGCAATATGGACTGGTTCAACAGCCTGCCCACCGAGTATCAGGAAATCTTGATGGAAGAGGCCAAGAACGCCCGTGAGGTCGATCTGGAAGAGAACGATGAAAACAAGTACCTCGACCTGCTGAAGGAAGCAGGCATGGAGGTCAACGAGGTCGATAAGGCCGCCTTCCAGGCCAAGATGGACGGCGTGTGGGCCGATTACGCCTCTCAGTACGCCGACGGCCAGAGCTGGATCGACTTGGCCACCTCTTTTAATAAGTAAAGATAAGAGCCTGTCGGCCTCCGAGAGAAAGGAAGGAATAGACTTTGGCAAAGAAGCTTCTCGATACCATCAAATTCCTGCTGCGACTAATCAGCTGTGTCTCCATCTGCCTGCTGGTGGTCATCGTGTTCATGCAGGTCATCAACCGCAACTTCTTTGATCACTCATTTACTTGGGTGGAGGAAGTGGCCAGCATGGCGATGGTTTTCATCACCTATCTGGGCGCGGCAATGGCTACCATCAACAACGGCAATACTCGCATCGATTTCTTTATCCGCAAGCTCCCGACCCCGGTGTATAACGCTTTCGAACTGCTCGACGACGTCATCTGCATCGTGTTCCTTGTCATTGTGTCCACCATTGCCTATAAGCAGATGCTGACCAGCTGGTCCATGCAGACCCCCGCCCTCCGTCTGCCTCAGGGTATCAATTATCTGGCCATCCTGCTGGGCTGCGTGCTGATGATCGTCTTCTATGTGGTTTGGGCCATCCTGCACCTGATGAAGCTGATGGGCAGGGATACCTCTAAGGAAGAGGAGGAATTGAATCGATGAATACTGGATTGATTCTGATGTTTGTTGCGCTGGCGGTCTGCCTCCTCATCGGCGTGCCGGTCGCATTCTCCATCGGCATCAGCTGCATGACTCTGCTCTACGTCAACGGCGGCCCCTCGATGGACATTCTGCTGCAGCGCATGGTCAGCGGCGCAAAGAGCTTTAACATGCTGGCGATGCCCATGTTCATCTTTGCCGGTGCCTTGATGGTCTACGGCAGTACACCGCGATTGATAAAGCTGGCGAATATGTTGCTTCGTAAATTCCCCGGTGGTCTGGGTGCAACGGCTATGGCTGCCTGCGGCTTCTTCGGTGCCGTTTCCGGTTCCGGTGTCGCCTCTGCTGCCGCCATCGGCAAGATCATCGGCCCCTCCATGCTGGAGGAGGGGTATCCCAAGGGCCTGACAGCCGGCCTTATCGCAGCCGGCGGCACGATGGCCTGCATCATCCCGCCCAGCATCGTCATGGTGGTCTACGCCCAGTCGGCCAGCGTCTCCGTGGGCGATATGTTCCTCGGCGGCGTGGTCCCCGGCCTGTTGACCATCATCGCCCTCATCGCCCTGAATAGCTTCTTCGCTGTCCGTCGGCAGAAGAAGGAGAATAAGGATCCCCACGAGTACACCGTCAATGAGCGCATGAAGATCATTCTGGATGCTCTGCTGCCCCTGCTGATGCCCGTGGCCATTCTGGGCGGCGTCTTTTCCGGTCTGTGCACCGCTACCGAGGCCGCTGTCGTGGCTGTGGTCTACGCGCTGTTCCTCGCCGTGTTCGTCTACCGCGAGCTGACCCTGAAGGACTTCTTCAAGGTGTCTGCTGACGCTGTCGTTTCCACCGGCGTCATCATGCTCATCATCTCCGTCGCTTCTCCCTTCGGCTGGCTCATGTCCACTCAGAAGGTGCCCCAGATGTTTGCAAGCTGGCTGATGAGCATCACAGACTCCAAGTTCCTTATCCTCGCCTTCATCTTCCTGCTGCTGATGATCCTTGGTATGTTCATGGAGACGGTCTGCATCATCATCCTGACCACCCCCATCCTGTTGCCCATCGCGGTATCAGTCGGCCTGACTCCGCTCCACTTCGGCATCGCCCTGCTGATGACCCTGATGGTCGGCAGCCTGACCCCGCCGCTGTCGGTCAACCTGTTTACCTCTTGCCGTGTGCTGGGCATGAAGGTAGACGAGGCCTTTCCCGATACGCTGTACGTCATCGGCACGGTGGCACTCATGGCGATTCTGACCTTCACTATCCCCGGATTGGCGGAATTCCTGCCCGCTGTTCTGGGCGGCTAATAAAAACGCAGCTGCGCTACCATTGCATGACAAGCCCCCGGTCTCTGTTTTCAGGAGCCGGGGGCTTTTTGCGTCTTCTCCGTTGCATTTCGCCCGAAAGTATGTTTCAGTAAAAAGTAGTGAATAGCAGTTTGCGTTTTGAATGCACAAGCAACATCCGCAAACTGCATATCGCAAATATGCCGTTTTGATAGGCACTATTTTTGAAAATTGCGATAAAAATGAGTCAGAACGGGGAAAAGGAGGCTGCGGGATGCTGAAAATTGCTGTCGTCGAAGACCAGCAGGAAGTGCGGGACGAGCTGTGCCGGTTCATCCGGCAGTACGCCGCCGAGAACAGCCTGCAGGTCGAGGTGCTGCCCATCGAGGATGGGGCCGTCATTGCGGAGCACTACGAGCCGGGGTATGACATCATCTTTATGGATGTGGAGATGCCGGGACTGGACGGCTTCGGCGCGGCGGAGAAGATACGGGCCGTGGACGCAGACGCCGTGCTGGTGTTCGTGACCAACATGGCGCAGTACGCCATCAAGGGCTACGAGGTGGACGCACTGGACTATGTCCTCAAGCCGGTGAACTACTACCAGTTCTGCACCAAGCTCTCCCGGGCTGTCCAGCGGGTGCAGCGCCGCCGGGGCGGACAGGTCGTTTTACAGCTGGCCGGAGGCGGGATGCAGGTGCTCTCCACCGGCGACATCTACTATCTCGAGACCCATGACCGGCTGCTCTGGTATCACACCACCAAGGGTGAGTTTTCCGTCCGTGCCAGCCTTGCCAGCGCCGAAAAGCAGCTGACACAGTACCATTTCTCCCGCTGCAACCAGTGCTATCTGGTCAATCTGAAATATGTAAAGGCTGTGGAGAACGACTTTGTCCACGTCAACACCGACCACCTGGAGATCAGCCGCCGCCAGCGTGCGGCTTTCCTGACGGCGGTGGCGTCCTACATCGGAGGTGTGCTGTGAATCTTCTTGCACGCCATGTCATCTTCCGGGCATTGCTGCGGTGGACTGCTGCGGTGGCGTTCTGCGTCCCGCTCAAGCACCGGCCTCACGCCCGCCTGCGGGCGCTGGGGATGCTGCTGCCGCTGCTGGGGCTGACCTATGTGCTCGACCCCGCGGCCCAGAGCACCAGCCTCCACGAGCTTCAATTCTCTCTGCTGACGCTCTATGTCGCGTTTTTCGTTCTGCTGGGCATGATGATCTACGCCTGCGTTGAGATAGACAAAAAGAGTGCGCTCTACTGCGCCGTATGGAGCCTGCTGGCCTCTCAGACCGCTTACGAGTGCTGGCATCTGGTGGAAGTATTCTTCGAGCGGCGGGGAACGCCCCTCGACCTCAGAAGTCTGCCGGTCATGCTGGCACAGCTGGCCGCTGGTGCATTCTTTTATTTTGTTATCTGCACCACCCTCTCCCGGAAGATGTCTTATAAAGGAGTGTATAACATCGGCCCGCGCCAGCTGACCAGCGCCTTTTTCATCGGGATCCTCTTCATGTTCCAGGCTGCGCTGCTGAGCGGCGGGCAGGTGGTGGCGCTGGATCGCAGTCTCGTCATGACGATGTTTGTCGGGCAGTTTTACTTCCTGACCCTGCTCTACTTCCAGACCGAGGTGTTTAAGCTCTCGGCCATGCAGAAGGAGATGGACACCCTCAACCTTTTATATGAGCGCCAGCGGGAGCAGTACCAGGTGGCGCGGCAGAACGTCCAGATCATCAACAAGCGCTGCCACGAGCTGAAGCTTCAGATCGCCGCGCTCCGCCAGATGTCGAGCGCCCCGGCAGACCCGGAGCAGAAAGCCCACATCGACGAGGCCGAAAAGGCCGCTCAGCTCTACGACGCCAGCCGAAACACCGGCAATGAGGTGCTGGACGTGGTGCTCACGGAAAAGAGCCTGCTCTGCGAGTCCCGCCGCATCCAGCTCAACGCGGTGACGGACGGCAGCTGTCTGAGCTTTTTTGAGGCCAGCGACCTCTACGCCCTTTTTGCCAATATGCTGGACCACGCCATTGAAAGTGCAGTGAAGGTGCCGGAACCGGAGCGCCGCTGCATCGACCTGCTGGTCTGCACCCGGCAGAGCTTCGTGGTGGTGAACGTCATCAGCCCCGACCGCCCGGCGGAGTCTGCCGACACCCGCGCCGCCCATTACGCCGTCAAAGTGACCAACCGCATCGTTCAGAAGTATAAAGGTACCCTGACCACAGAGAGCCAGAACGGGTTCTTTGCGGTGAAGATCATTTTTCCGCAGAGGGGATAACCTCTCCGTCAGCGCTAACGCGCTGCCACTGCCCGGGTTGCGGCACCCAGCATCCGCAGCGCTTTGCTTGCGTCTTGCTGGCCGCGGCCCCAACAGCGACTCCCTGTTTCCGCCACTGGCGGCGGTCGTCGTTGTTGCTCCTATCAAGGGGAGGCTGAAAGGAAAGATCATATCATAGGCCCCTCCCCCGGCAAAAATGCTGAGGGAGGGGCTTTTGTGTTGATTTTAGCCTACTTGTGCGGTATACTTATCATACTTTATTCAAAAGAAGGAGGCGGCTGAAAATGCCCATCGGCCCCAGCAGACCCCTGAATTTAGCAAAGCCGGAGTCCATCGACATCCGGCAGGCCGCGCGGTATTTTGGCGCGCGGGGCGAGGCTGACAGCGCTACCCTCACCCTTCTGGAAAAGTGCGCTGCGCCCCTTCTCGCCGCCGCCACGCCCCGGGCCGTCTGGCTCGAGGCCGACGTGGAGAGCCTTACGCGGGCCGGTATTTTGAAGGGGGAGGACATCTTCCGGCATCTGGAAGGGTGCAGCGAGGCCCTGCTTCTGGCTGTGACGGTCGGCCCCGGCGTGGACGGACAGATACGCCGGGCCGGTGTGGGCGACATCGCCGCCGGTGTGGCGTCGGACGCCATCGGCTCTGTGCTGGCCGAACAGGCTGCGGACGCCGCCGAGGCCGAGCTGCGGCAGTGGGCCGCAGAGCAGGACAAGTACCTCACGGGCCGTTTCTCGCCGGGCTACGGCGACTGGCCCATCGGGGTGCAGCCGCTGGTGGCGGCGGCACTGGACACTGCCCGCCGGGCCGGGCTCTGCGTGACCGAAAATGACCTGATGACGCCCCGCAAGAGCGTGACCGCGCTGCTGGGCCTGAGCGACCACCCGGTGAAAGGACGCCTTGCCGGGTGCGGACACTGCGTGCTGAATACGCGGTGCGAATATAGAAAGAGGGGCAAGACCTGTGCAAGCGAATGAACTGTTTACCCAGCCGAATACCATCCTTCTCGACGGCGGCATGGGGACCATGCTGCAGGCGGCGGGCCTGAAACTGGGCGCACGGCCTGAGGAACTGAACGTCACCGACCCGCAGCTCATCGAGAGCATCCACAGCCGGTACGCCGCCGCAGGCAGCCGCATCATCAATGCCAACACCTTCGGCGCGTCGGCCCATAAGCTGGCGGGCAGCGAATACACGCTGGAAGAGATCATTGCGGCGGGCATCTCCAACTGCAAGCGGGCCTGCGCCCCCTACGGCGCACTGGCCGCGCTGGACGTCGGCCCGCTGGGCGAACTGCTGGAGCCTAACGGCACGCTGGCCTTTGAAGACGCCGTGGCCGAGTATGGCCGCATCGTCCGGGCGGGTGTCGCCGCCGGGGCCGACCTCGTCTTCTTTGAGACCTTCACCGATCTGTACGAGCTGAAAGCCGCTCTGCTGGCCGCGAAAGAGAACTGTGACCTGCCCATCCTCGCCAGCATGAGCTTTGAGGCGGGCGGACGCACCTTCACCGGCTGCACCGTCGAGAGCTTCGCCGTCACGGCCCGGGGCCTCGGGGCCAACGCCGTGGGCATCAACTGCTCCCTCGGCCCGAAGGAGATTTTCCCCATGGCGAAGCGGCTGGCCGAGGCTCTGCCCGGGGATTTCCCGGTCTTTGTCAAGCCGAATGCGGGCCTGCCCCGGGCCGATGGCAGCGGCTACGACATCACGCCCCAGCTCTTTGCCATGGAGATGAAGCCCTACCGCGATCTGAAGCTCTTTGCGGCGGGCGGCTGCTGCGGCACCACCCCCGATTTCATCAAGCTGCTGAACGGCGTCTTCGCCGACTGCAAGCCGGGCCGCCCCGCCCACGCCATGCCCTCGGTGCTCTGCTCGCCGATGGACTTCGTCACCGTGGACGGCATCACCGTGGTGGGCGAGCGCATCAACCCCACCGGCAAAAAGCGGTTCCAGCAGGCCCTGCGCGAGGGCGACATGAACTACATCCTCGAACAGGCCGTCAGCCAGTCCGAGGCCGGTGCGCAGGTGCTGGACGTCAACGTGGGCGCGCCCGGCGTGGACGAGCCCGCCGTCATGGAGCAGGTGGTGAAGGCGTTGCAGAGCGTCGTCAGCCTGCCCTTGCAGCTGGATTCCTCCCACGCAGACGCCCTCGAGCGGGGCCTGCGGGTCTACAACGGCAAGCCCATCGTCAACTCGGTGAACGGCGAGACCGAAGTGCTGGAGCGCATCCTGCCCCTCTGCAAAAAGTACGGCGCGGCCGTCGTCGGCCTCGCCATCGACGAGCGGGGCATCCAGCCCAGCGCCGACGCCCGGTTTGAGATCGCAAAGCGGGTGGTGGACGCGGCGCTGGCCCACGGCATCCCCCGGGAAGATATTTATATCGACTGCCTGACCCTCACTGCCAGCGCCCAGCAGCAGGACGTTCTGGCCACCGTGGAGGCGCTGGCCCGCTGCAAGACGGAGCTGGGCGTCCGCACCATCCTCGGCGTGTCCAACATCAGCTTCGGCCTGCCCTGCCGCCCCTACCTGAACACCACCTTCCTCACCATGGCCATGTACGCGGGCCTCGACCTCGCCATCATGAATCCTTCCAGCGAAGAGATGATGGCGGCGGTCTACTCCTACAACGTCCTCACCAACCGTGATAAGCAGAGCATGGCCTACATCGCCCGCTATGCCGATAAAGTCCCTGCCAGCGCCGCGTTGAAGCAGGCCCGGACGGCCCAGGCGTCTCAGACGTCAAACACCCCGGCGGAGGCGGATGCAGCTCACAGCGGCCCTTTTGCCGCGCTGATGCAGGCGGTGGAAAAGGGCCTCAAGGGTGAAGCCGCCGCCCGCACCCACACCCTGCTGGACGAAAACGAGCCCCTGACGCTGGTGGACGAGGCCCTCATCCCGGCGCTGGACGTGGTGGGTGAAAAGTACGAGAAGGGCAGGCTCTTTCTGCCCCAGCTGTTACAGGCCGCCAGCGCCGCACAGGCCGCCTTTGAAGAGATCAAGACCGCCATCGCCAAGCGGGGCGGGGCAGGGGCCAGCAAGGGCCGCATCCTCCTCGCCACCGTCAAGGGCGATGTCCACGACATCGGCAAGAACATCGTCCGCGTCATCCTCGAGAACTACGGCTTCGAGGTCATCGACCTTGGCCGCGATGTGCCGGTGGAGACGGTGGTGGACACTGTCCGGGAGAAGGATGTCCACCTCGTGGGGCTCTCGGCCCTGATGACCACCACCCTCAAGAGCATGGAGGAGACCATCGCGGCCCTCCATGCGGCAAAGCTCGACTGCAAGGTGATGGTGGGCGGCGCTGTCCTGACGCCCGAGTACGCCGAGAAGATCGGCGCGGACTGGTACGCCAAGGACGCCAAGCAGAGCGCCGATATTGCCAAGAAATTCTTCGGCGAGTCATAAAAACAGAGCAAGAGCCGGTGCATCTGCACCGGCTCTTTTGGCGTTTACTGTTCGTATTGGCTATGATCCACCAGCGCCATGATGCGCTCCGGCAGAGCGGAGAGGCAGGCCGGGGCGTCGGGTTCGGCCACGGAGAGGGTCGTCTTGCTCACTTTCCACCACAGACGGGTGGTGCCGCCCGGCAGCTGGAAGATGAGGTTCCAGTCGAAGGGGTTCTCGCTGGCCGAGAGCAGCTCCACCGGCAGTGCATTCTCTGCGCCCGGGGCGGAGGGGGCGAAGTCGTGGGCGCGGATGCCCACGGCGGTGCAGCCCTCCGGCACCTCAGCGGCGAGGTGCAGCAGACTCTCACAGCCTGCGAGGCGGACGCTGTGGGCGTCCACCCGGGTACAGGGCAGGATGTTCTTGCAGCCGGTCAGCCGGGCCGCAGCGGTGCTGCCCGGGGCGGCAAAGACCTCTTTCGTGGTGCCGGTGCGGAGCACCTGCCCGCCGTCCATGACGATCATGTCCCGGCACAGGCGGTAAGCTTCGTCCCGGTTGTGGGTGACGAGGAGAGCCGTGCCGGCGAAACCGGCCAGCAGGCTGCCCACTTCGCCCTCCACCTCCTCGCGGAGGTAGCTGTCCAGCGCACTGAACGGCTCGTCCAGCATCAAGATCTTCGGCTTGCCCACCAGGATACGGGCCAGCGCGGTGCGCTGCTGCTGTCCGCCGGAAAGCTCTGCCGGGCGGCGGCTGGCCAGTTCTTCCAGCCGCAAGGCCCGCAGCATCCCGGCGCAGCGGGCCTTGCGGGCGGCTTTGTCCCTTTCGGCTTTCAGGCCGCAGAGGATGTTCTGCTCCACGGTCATATTCGGGAAGAGGGCGTAGTTCTGGAAGAGCAGGCCCACGCCCCGCTGCTGGGGCGGCAGGTCGATGTGCTGCCCGCTGTCGAACAGCACCCGCCCGTCCAGCACGATGCGGCCTTTGTCGGGCTTCACGATGCCCGCGATGCAGCGCAGCGTCATGCTTTTGCCGCAGCCCGACGCGCCCAGAATGGCCGTGGCAGTGTTCCCGGCGGTGAAGTCGGAGCGGAGGGTGAAGCCGTTCAGCTTTTTCTCGATATGTACTTCCAGGCTCATGCGCGGCCACCTGCTTTCTGCTTTTTCTCCAAGAAGTTCACAGCCAGCAGCACCACAGCAGAGATGACGATGTCCACCAGCACCCACCGCATGGCACCGGCCTCATCGTTGGTGCGCCAGAGCTGGTACACCGTGGTGGCGATGGTGGCCGTCTTGCCCGGGGTGTAGCCCGCGATCATGCTGGTAGCACCGTACTCGCCCAAGGCCCGGGCAAAGGCCAGCACCGTACCGGCCAGAATGCCCTGTCGGCAGCAGGGCATCCGCACCCGCCAGAATATCCAGGCGTTGGAGCGTCCCAGCGTCTGGGCCGACCAGGCCAGCGTCTCGTCAAAGCTCTCGAAGGCGCCCCGGGCTGTTCGGTACATCAGCGGGAAGGCCACTACGATGGACGCAAAGATGGCGCTGTACCAGTTCATGACCAGCTTGACGCCGAAATGCTCCAGGAAGAAGATGCCCAGCGGCCGCTTTGCGCCGAAGAGCAGCAGCAGAAAATAGCCCACCACCGTGGGCGGCAGCACCATGGGCAGGGTGAGCACCACGTCCAGCACGCCCTTGACGGTGCGGGGCAGCTTTGCGATATAATAAGCGGCAAAAATGCCGAGGAAGAACACCGCTGCGCAGCTAATGAGCGCGATGCGCAGGCTGTTCCAGAGGGGATACCAATCCATAAATGATACCTCGAATGTTGGGGGCCTTAAGGATCTCCCTTTGGGAGAGCTGGCGAGCGAAGCGAGACTGAGAGGGCAAGCCCGTTGAGACAGTTCCGGTGCACAGCGATAGGTAGACTCTTTATCAGAGCGATACTATCGCCGTGCCTGAGCTTCTCCGTCAGCGTCCTTGCCCTCTCCGTCACCTGCGGTGACACCTCTCCCAAAGGGAGAGGCTTTTGCTCACGGTCAGGCTGACCTTACATCGCCGTGAAGCCCACGCCCTCGAACACGGTGGCGGCACGGTCAGTCTGCAGATAGGCCAGGAACTCCTTGGCGGCCTCGGCGTTGGGAGCAGCCTTCAGCACAGCGGCGGGGTAGATGACCTGACCGCACATCTCGGCGGTGGCCTCGTCCACGGGGGTCAGACCGGCGCTGTAAGCATCGGTGCAGTAGACGACACCGGCGTCCACACTGCCCTCGCTGATCTGGGTGGTGACTTCCTTGACGTTGGAGCCGTAGGTGACGACACCGGCAGCAGCCAGAGCCTCTTCGTCGAGGTTATAGTAGGCCAGGATCTTCTGGGTGTACTGGCCCACAGGCACATCGCTGTTGCCCATGCAGAACAGGATGTCCTGAGCCTTCAGGTGCTCGGCCAGAGCGTCGAAGCTGTCGATGCCCTTGTCGCTGCCCTCGGGCACACAGAGGACGACCTTGTTTTCCAGCAGGTCCACACGGGTGGAGGGGTCCACGAAGTCCAGACCGTCGGTGTTTACGTCGGCAGAAGCGGTGATGTCCAGCTGGTTCATCTGCTTCTGACCGGCGGAGAGGAAGAGGTCGCAGTCAGCGCCCTCCTGGATCTGGGTCTTGAGAGTACCGGAGGAATCAAAGTTGAAGCGGAAGGTGACGCCCGGGTTCTCGGCAGAGTAGTCTTGGGCGATGGCGTTCAGGGTCTCGGTCAGGGAGGCAGCGGCGAAGACGATGAGCTCGACGCTCTCGCCGGCAGCCTCGGAAGAAGCGGCCTCAGAGGAAGCAGCTGCGGAAGAGGCAGTGCTGGAAACCGCGCCGCCGCAGGCGGTCAGGGCAGCAGCAGCGCCGACTGCGCCGACCACGGACAGAAAGCTGCGGCGGGAAATGAGATCGGTTTTCATGAATTTTCTCCTTCTATAGTGGTTAAAATTCCCTCACATATGTTCACGTCCCGAAACCGGAGCGGGACAGCAATTTACTTGCGGGCGCACTCGCCGTCCAGACCGGCGGCGATGCGGACGCCGTGCTCGAGGCTGGGCAGGATGTACTCGAGGTTCTCATTCACGGCTTTCGGACTGCCCGGCAGGTTGACGATGAGCGTCTTGCCGCGCAATACACTGGCGGCGCGGCTCAGCATCCCGCGGGGGGTGATGGAAAGGCTGTGGTACCGCATGGCCTCAGCGATGCCGGGGGCGTTGCGGTCGGCTACGGCATAGGTGGCCTCGGGGGTAATATCCCGGGGCGAGAAGCCGGTGCCGCCGGTGGTCAGGATAAGGTTCACCTGACGGCCATCGGCCAGACGGATGAGCTGTGCTTTCAGCGCCTTGGCCTCGTCGGGCAGGAGCATCGTCTCTTCCACCACATAGCCTGCGGCGGTGAGCATCTCCACGATGAGGGGGCCGCTCTTGTCCTGCCGCTCGCCCCGGCTGCCCTTGTCGGACAGAGTGATGACCGCAGCGCGCAGCGGCGGATCTTCCGGCGGGGGCAGAAGGGTCACTTCGTCGCCGACACGAATTTCGCCGCCCTTCAGCACCCGGGCAAATACGCCCTCCCGGGGCATGATGCACTCGCCGGTCTGCTGCTTGATGACGCAGTCGTTGTGGCACTCCTTGCCGATCTGGGTCATCTCCAGCACCACGTCGCCGATGGCGAAGCGGCTGGTGACGGGCAGGCTGCGGAAGTCGAAGCCCTCGATGACGAGGTTTTCGCCAAAGGCGCCGTAGTCCACCCAGATCTTCTTGCGGAACGCCTCGATTTTTTCGGCGCTGAGCAGGCTCACCTGCCGGTGCCAGTTTCCGCCGTGGGCGTCGTTCACGATGCCCCATTCCGGGGTCAGGACAGCACTTGGCACCTCGGTCTTGACGGTGCCGCGCTTGGGGCTGGTGCAGATCGCCAGAATTTTTCCCATAGTAATTTATCCTCCGATACGGTACATCCCGCGGGTGGCGGGTATGGAATTGTCTCCGAAATGATGTTCCCGGGGTTTCGACCAGATGGTCTCCCGGATGGCCTGTAAAAGCTCCTCGTCGGCTGCGCCGCCCCGCAGCAGGGTGCGCAGGTCGCAGCCCGTCTCGCTGGCAAGGCAGGGGCGCAGAAAGCCCTGACTGGTCAGCCGCACCCGGTTGCAGGAAGCACAGAACTTGCCATGGACCGCCGCGATGAAGCCCACGTCGCCCTTCCAGCCCGGGACGGTGTAGTAGACGGCAGGCCCGTCGCCAAACCCGGCGCTCTGGGCGGCGGGCAGGGGCGAAAACTCCGGCCAGCGGCGGGCAAACCGCTCCCGCAGCTCCGGCCCCGAGATGCAGGGCATGGCCGCGCCGTAGCCGATGGGCATCATCTCGATGAACCGCACCTGTAACGGGCGGCTCTCGGCGAGGGCGGCCAGGTCTTCCAACTCACCCTCGTTCACGCCCACCTGCGGCACACAGTTCAGTTTGACAGGGATGCCGCTGTCCAGGGCTGCGTGAATGCCTTCCATCACATGGCCGAACTCGTCCCGGGCCGTGATGCTTTGGAACACCTCGGGGCGCAGAGTGTCGAGGCTGATGTTCACGCTGTCAAGGCCAGCCGCCAGCAGGGCGGGCAGCTGCTGCGCCAGCAGGATGCCGTTTGTGGTCATGGTGACTTTGCGGATGCCGGGGATGGCTTTCAGCCCCGCCACCAGCTGGTCTACGCCCTTGCGCACCAGCGGCTCTCCGCCGGTGACGCGGACGGTATCGACGCCGCACCGGGCAAACAGGGCCGCCAGACGCAGGAACTCTTCGTAGGTGAGCACGGCTTCCCGTTCCAGCTTTTCCACGCCGTCGGGCATACAGTAGCGGCAGCGCAGGTTGCAAAGGTCGGTGACGGACAGGCGCAGATAGTGGATATTGCGCTGGGCAGAATCAAACATAGCCGCCCTCCGCCCGGATGTAGTGGCCGCTCTTGCCGCCGGTCTTCTCGACGAGATGGATCTCGCCCAGCTCCATGCCCTTATCGACGGCCTTACACATATCGTAGATGGTGAGCAGGGCAGTGGAAACGCCCGTCAGGGCCTCCATCTCCACGCCGGTGACGCCCGCCGTCTTGACGGTGCAGAGCGCCTCCACAGCCTGCCGCTCGGGCTGGAGCCTGAAGTCCACGCTCACTTTCGTCAGGGGCAGCGGATGGCACAGCGGGATGAGCTCGCTGGTGCGCTTGGTGGCCATGATGCCGGCAATGCGGGCCACGCCCAGCACATCGCCTTTCTTCACGGTGCCGCTCTCCACGGCGGCGAATGCCTCGGCGTTCATGGTGATGATGCCGTGGGCGGTGGCCTCCCGGAAGGTGACGGCCTTCTCGCTCACATCCACCATCACGGCGTTGCCGGAGGCATCAAAGTGGGTCAATTTGTTGTCAGTCATAGTTATTTATATTCTGCCCTGTGCAGCAGGGCTCTCTTGTTTTTTGTTTTGTACGTTAAGCTGCCCGTCACGCCAGAGGCTCTCCCTTTGGGAGCAACGGCGACGACCGCCGCCAGCGGCGGAAACAGGGAGGAGCTGTTGGGACAGCGGCCAGCAGGATGCAAGCGGCAGCGAAGCAGACGCTGGGTGCCGCAACCCGGCCTTGGCGCGAAGCGCCTGAGAGGGCTACGGCATCAGCTTCGCAAGCTCGGCCAGGACCTCGTCACCGAGTCGTTCCAGCTTTGTTTTCGGTTGACGGTCCGCAGCAGGCGGTGTCTGTGCAGCCGTCTCCGGGAACGGGACCGCGGGCTGTGCGGACGGAACATCCAGCCGCAGCGGGGCGGTGGATATTTTGTCCAGCTCGCTCCGCAGCTCCTCACACCGGGCGGTCAGCTCGGCGTTCTCCTTCCGCAGGGCCAGCATGGTGCGCTCGTAGGCGAACATCCGTGTCTCATAGCGGCGAAGCTCGGCGTTGGCCGCGTTGAGCTTCCGGCTCAGCTGCTCGAGCTGAGTCGGCCCGGACGCAGCGGGCAGAGCCTCAGGGCATGCCTTCTCCTGTTCGGATGCCATCGCCTCTTCCACCTCCTGCAGTCTGCGCTGGGCGCAGCGATGCTCCCGGGCAGTCTCCCGGCAGAGCTGTTCCAGCCGATGCAGCTCCGGCATCCGGCGGCTGCTCAGCCACTCCAGCGGCAGCGTCGTCTGTTGCTGCTCCACGGTACGGCCTCCTTCCGCTTTTTCTGCGCAAGGGGTTCTCTATTCTTGCGCTTATCTACGCTTGTTCAGGATCGCCAGCAGGTCGTCGTAGTAGCTGGTGTCGCTGTTCTCCTCCTCCACGGGCTTGGCGGCAGAAGCATTGCCGGAAGCGGCGGAGGGAGTGTTGACCTCGGCGCTGAAGACAGCGGACGGAGCAGAAGCCGTCACGCCGGGAGCAGTACCGGCGGCAGCAGTACCCAGAGTGCTGCGCAGGCCGTCAGCAGCCTTATTGTCGAAGCCGGTAGCCACGACGGTAACCCGCATCTCATCGGAGAGGTTCTCGTCGAAGGCAGTACCCCAGATGATGTTTGCATCGGGATGTGCGCTCTGGGTGATGAGGCCGGCGGCAGTCTCGACATCCTCCAGACCGATGTCGGGGCTGGAAGTGATGTTGATGATGACGCCGTGTGCGCCGGCGATGCTGGTCTCCAGCAGCGGAGAGGAGATAGCGGCCTTGGCGGCGTTCTCAGCCTTGCCGGCACCCTTGGCGCTGCCGACGCCCATGTGAGCGTAGCCGGCGTCCTTCATGATGGAGCGCACGTCGGCGAAGTCCAGGTTGATAAAGGCCGGCACATTGATCAGGGCGGAGATGGACTCGACGCCCTGACGCAGCACGTTATCAGCAGCCTGGAAGGCGTTCATCAGGGTGATCTTCTCCTGACTGATCATCTTCAGGCGCTCGTTGGGGATGACGATGAGGCTGTCCACGTGCATCAGCAGATTTGCGATGCCCTGCTCAGCCAGACCCATCTTCCGCTTGCCCTCAAAAGAGAAGGGCTTGGTAACGATGCCCACGGTCAGGATGCCCAGGTCGTGTGCCACCTCGGCCACCACAGGAGCAGCACCGGTGCCGGTGCCGCCGCCCATACCGGCGGTGATAAAGACCATCTGGGAGCCCTTCAGAGCGTTTGCGATCTCGTCCTTGCTCTCCTCGGCAGCGCGCTGGCCGATCTCGGGGTCAGCACCTGCGCCGCGGCCCTTGGTGAGCTTGGAGCCCAGCTGCACCTTGGTGGCGGCATGGTTCTTCGCCAGTGCCTGCTGGTCGGTGTTCATTGCGATAAATTCAACGCCCTGCAGGCCGTCGCTGACCATGCGGTTGACGGCGTTGCCGCCGCCGCCGCCCACGCCGATGACCTTTATCGTCGTTACGTTTTCGTCCATTTCTTCGTCGAGCATGAGTGCCATATCATTGTCCTCCATCGGATTTTATCGTAGACCGCGCCTTGGCGCAGGATAGAACTCAACATTACTGCTACTATATAACAGTATCGTATCATCTTTTGGCCTCGAATGCAAGATAAATCTGCTTTTTCGATGGTATTTTTTTCACAGCGGCGTCAGGGGGCGGCATTTCTCTGCCAATTCGTCCCCCTAAAGAGGCCAGGACTTCCCACAGACCGGCATAGCCCCGGTCGATATGACGAGTCTCTTCCACAAAGCTCTTTCCCTGTGCCGACAAAGCCGCCACCACCAGTGCCGCGCCGCCCCGCAGGTCGGGCGCAGTGAGGGTGGCTCCGTGGAGGCCGCTTTCCGGCAGCGGGCCGACGGAGAGCACCCGGCCCGACCGTTTTACCCGCCCGCCCAGCCGCTCGAAGCCCTCCGCGCAGCCGAACCGCCGCTCGAAGATGACGTCCTCGATGCTGCTCTCTCCCTCGGCGCAGAGCATGGCGGCGGCCAGCAGGGGCGCAGCGTCGGTGGCGAGACCCGGGTACACCCCGGTGAAGACCCGGCCCGCCCCGTACAGCCGCCCGAAACGGGCCACCTCGGCCCGGTCTGCGCCCCGCTCCACGGTGCAGCCCATTTGTTCCAGAATTTCCAGCACCGGCGCATAGAGCGCGGGCGGGCATCCGGTGAGTTCCACCCGCCCTCCGGCAGCAGCGGCGGCACAGGCCAGCGTGGAGGCGAAGATGCGGTCCGGCAGGGGCGAAAAATCGCAGCCGGAAAGCCCCCGCCGCCCCTCGATGCGCAGTGTGGAAGTCCCCGCACCCTCGATCCGCCCGCCGCAGCGGTTCAGAAATTCGGTCAGGTCGGAGATCTCCGGTTCCCGGGCCGCGCCCCGCAGGACGGTGGTGCCTCGGGCGCAGACAGCAGCCAGCAGCAAGGTCTCCGTCGCTCCCACGCTGGGGAAGCGGAGGGTGATGTCGGCCCCGTGGAGGCCCCCCGGCGCGGCCAGCACCAGCTTTCCCGCCCCGGCGTCCAGCTCCTTTGCCCCCATCCGGGCCAGACCTTCCAGATGTAAGTCGATGGGACGGGCGCCGATATTGCACCCGCCGGGCAGCGAAGTCTCGGCCCGGCCCAGCCGCGCCAGCAGCGGTGCGCAGAAGAGGATGGAGGCCCGCATTTGTGCCGCGGTTTCTCCCGGAAGGGTGCTGTTTGAGGGCATCCCGGCCACCACAATGTCTGCCCCCTGCCAGTAGGCAGCACACCCTGCGCCCCGCAGCAGCCCGAGGCTGCATTCCACGTCCGACAGCCTCGGCACGGCCCGCAGCCGCACCGGTCCCCGGCAGAGCAGTGCCGCCGCAAGGAGCGGAAGTACGCTGTTTTTCGCCGCCGGTATCGCCGCCGTGCCGTTCAGCGGCCGTCCGCCCATCACCCAAATCCGCCCGCTCTGCTGTGTCATATCCGCTGCCCCCATTCCGCAAAAGATACCCCACGATATGCAAAAGCAGGGGCGGATGTCACGATTTGAGTTTGTGAATGTGTTTGTGAGTCTTGCCCTCTCAGTCACGCCGCAGGCGTGACAGCTCCCCCAGAGGGGGAGCTGGCGCGGAGCGCCTGAGAGGGCTCTACATCTCTCCGGGTTGCGGCTCCCAGCGTCTGCTTCGGCCCTTGGTGCGGGCCTCGCATCCTG
>OGLQ01000373.1_pt1 | contig 39291 bp, 28 predicted proteins | sample 1572941 | NCBI WGS metagenome assembly OGLQ01 (sample SAMEA2581891, study PRJEB24529) | metagenome | biome: Human gut stool | place: China | collected 2011
ACTGTTTGGGAGGCTACTGCTTCTTTGACAAGGATTACGAAAATACCCTTGACGAGCCGCGTTTTATTGACCACGGACAGGTCACGGAAGAAGTGTTTACTTCTGACAGCCGTATTCTTGAAATCAATTCCAAGTCGGGCTTGTATCCGCTTTACATGGCTTACAGCATTTACCGTTCCCGGCTGAAAGACAGCACCATTTCTGCCGACACGCTTGAAGAACAGCAGGCGGTATGGGACAAGGTCGTTGCCGAAAACATTTTCGTGGTCTGCAAGACGCCGATGGCAAAAAGTATTACCAAACGGACGCTTGTGGGTTTCCGCAAAGCGAAAGTAAACACCCGTTATTTTGAGGATTTAATCAACCAAATCAAGAACAAGCCCCAGAACTTCATCGAGAAGCTGGCAAAGGGACGCTCGTTCTGGAAAGCTAATGACAACGACAATATGAAATTCAATGCGATAGTTGGCAATCCACCATATCAAGTTATGGATGGAGGGGCTGGTGCCAGTGCAAGACCAGTTTACAATATATTTGTGGATATTGCAAAAAAGCTAAAAGCTGAATACATAAGTATGATTATGCCTGCACGTTGGTATGCCGGAGGAAAAGGATTAGATGAATTTAGGGATGATATGTTGAATGATAAATCTATATCCTTGCTTGTTGACTATTTTGATGCAACAGATGTATTCTCGCGAATAGATATATCTGGGGGAATCTGCTATTTTTTATGGAATAGAGTTCATCAAGACAATTGTAGAGTCATTACAAGCAGACAAGGGAAACGTAACGAATTGATTCGTCCTCTTCTTGAAAAAGGTAACAACACTTTTATTCGTTTTAACGAAGCAATATCAATTTTACGCAAAATATCGGTTAGAGAGAATGAGAATTTTTCTAATTTAGTCAGTTCACGTAAACCGTTTGGCATAGCGACTGATGTCCAATTGTCACAGCAACAAATTGATAGCATTAAAATATATGCTTACCCTAAAGACGGTTTTGTTAGACGTAATGAAGTAAAATCAAATATAGAATGGGTTGACTGTTATAAGGTTTATATCTCTTATGCTTATGGGGAACGTGGTGATTTTCCCTATTTTGTTATGGGGAAACCATTTTTAGGCGAGCCTAATACTTGTTGCAGTGAAACATATCTTGTAATTGCGCCTAATGAACAAATACAGTATTGTATGAATGTTATCAAATATCTTAAAACTAAGTTCCTACGCTTTCTTGTGCTGCTAAAAAAGAATACGCAACATGCAACAAGTAAAGTATATGCATTTGTTCCAATTCAAAATTTTACATCCAAAGGTGATATTGATTGGAGTAAATCAATTCCTGAAATCAACCAACAACTCTATGTGAAATACCATCTAACCGATGAAGAAATTGCATTCATTGAGAAGATGATAAAGCCAATGTAAAAAACAAAGTGCAAGTCGGTGGAAACTTTGTAATAGTCAAGATTCACACTTGACATTTCAAGTTCTAAACGATGCTTATTCAAGAGTTGTAGCCAAAGTGATTTCCATTCGCCTTTGTCACTCCACTTGTTATAATATTGAAATACAGTACAGTATATCAGATCTTGTCGCTGAATAACTTTTCATGGGAAGACATTTCCATTGGTATCCGGTCTTTAACTTATAGAGAATGACATTGATGATTTCAATCGAACTGTTTTTTGACACAAAACCGCATTTCGTTATAGAAAGATGAAGAAGTATTTCGTTTTTTATTGTATCTTTGTTCACATACAGCGTACATAGATTATTTATTAATAATTCTATTTATACGCTGTTTGACGACATTTTAATCGATATACATAAGTTTAAATCACTTCAATATGTGCAGCGAGGGGAAAATACCAGAAGGCGAAGTCGTGGATATGTATTATTTTAGCGATTCACGGCCAGATCCAGTTGAGTATGAAATAATACGTAAAACAATACTTGAACTTATTGAGAATCGTTTGGATGACAACAACATACTTTGTCTGTACGGAGATGACGGTGTAGGAGTAACGACGGTCCTGTCGCAATTCGTTCAAAAGCACTCCACACATTGTGTCAGCTACTTCTATGACGGATTGAGCGTTATGTGGCTTAATCCGGATGTGATGGAACATAGCATTGTGGAGCAATTGTATTGGTTTGTGTTTGGAGGTGATGAGCATTTCAACAGGTATGACGCTCAAAATCATACTTTGGCTACATTGTGGACACGGGTATCACGAAAAATCAAAAATGAAGAGAAACCGCTCTATTTTGTGTTTGACGGGTTCGATGATTTGCCGGTAGAGAAAAAGGAGGGCGTAAAGCGCCTTTTGGCCAATATGGATTGGAGTAGAGGTAGGTTTATATTCACAGGGAAAAAAGAGAAAATCAAGGAGTTATTGCCAATGGACAATAATTTGTCTATTAGCGAACATGAAATAACACCTTTTGAGCAAGCAGACATCAAAGAGTTTTTCAGAAAAGCCCAAAACAACCTTTCTGACGAAGAACTAGGCTTTCTTTGTGAAATTACAAGAGGGAACGGTCATCGAATGGAGATAGTCCTTCACCGCTACATTGCTAAGAATAAATTGCAAGATTTGTTGCAATCAAATTTAACAGGTGAAAGTGATTTATACGATGAGGATTTCAATTCTTTATTTGAGGAAAGCGACTCGCTGACGAAAAATTTCTTCGCCTTGCTGACTTATGCGGACTTTTCCTTGCACAAGTCTATTGCAGCTGCAATCTTGAATGTCTCAACGGAAAATTTGGAAAATATGGCGAAACGCCATAGCGATTTTGTTTCTATTTCTGCCGATGGATATGGTAGGTTATCGCAACAGGGCTTTCACAAATACCTCAAAAGAAAGCTCAAGAGTCTCAAGCAAGAAACAGAATTGCGAATACTCCACGAGTTGCAAAAACATGAGAACGAGGTTGCTTATACTCGTGTGATACCAACACTGATGAAATCATTGGGACAGACGGAAAACCTTGTGTCTTATCTCAGTAATGAGAATATGCAGCAAATTCTTGTAACAGGACAATCACAGGCTGCACTAAATGAACAATGCGAATTTGGATACAATGCTTGTAGTACAAAGATTGGTAGATATGCTTCAGCTATATTCCGTTTTGCCGTCAACAGGTCAATGTCGCGAGAGACAGAAAAAAATGAACTTTGGGATTATGAACTGGAAGCCTTGCTTGCAACAGGCCATATTGAACAAGCATTGGCATTAGCACAAAATGTCTACTTGTCAGAAGAACGGCTAAAATCATTCCTCATAATAGCAAGAAGGAAAAAACTACTCAGTTCCAATGACTATGATATAGTGAAAGATAATATAGACCAGTTGGTTTCTATCATAGAGTTTGAAAAGATTCCTGACAAAGCTATCGAATTAGCCAAACTATTACTCCCTATTGACTACAAGGCAGCCATCTGCATTGTTGACCGGGTAACAAGAGCCAACAAAGAAACGATAAATGCTGACAAGGTGTATTCGATGATGTCTTTACTGGCTAACAACAAGACCGACGATGAGATGGGTAATATTACCAACTTTGATGTGGTCAGTTCAAAAATAGAGAATAACGAACTGCGCTCATTTACCCATGCAGCCAAGAGTTTGTTTGCAAATGCCTCTGTCGACCAATTCCTGACAGAACTGAACAAGTTGCCGAACAATTCTCGAAAACTTCATCTACTGCAGTTCTGGTTGCCGGAACATAAAGAGAAAGAGGGTATTGGCAAAGCCATACTAGAAGCTATTCAATTAATTGTGGCAGTATCAGGTACAGATATGCCCAAAGCAAAAATACTCAATAGAGTATGTCAATCCATGTCGAAAATGAACGAAGATGAGATGATAAAGGCGATGGCATATATTGAATCAATATCTGAAACCATCAAATATCCCACTTTCGACTATGTGGATGCTGAGTTGACAATCATTGAAGCGACAAAGGATGTCTTGCCTCAAAAGAGCAAGGAGCATTTAGAGAACATATATCTACATATCCTTGATTTGACGGATGATTCTGTGAAGGTGGCTTGTCTGTCTAAATTGTTAGGAAGATTTGATCATTTAGGTGAGAAGGCAGAAACAGAAAAGACTTTGGGGTGTTCAAGCGTTGATATAAGGAAAGAAATCACAGAATTTGTCAATAAGCTCCTGCAAGAAACAGCGTATCATCTTAAGGTCGTGGAAGAACCTATTAAGGCGTTGGTATGCGACTATTCGACTATGATAGATGAATTGGTAGTTGGTATCAACACCGATGAAAGAAAGAAGAGAGCCTATTCTTTGGCTGCCACACACTACTTGTTGAAGCAGGATGAAGAAAAAGTTTCTCCCAACTATTTCTTTGAACTAATCTCAAAAACAGACAACACATACGACAATAGAGAATATCCTTTAGAGTTGCTTTCCGGAATGCTCTTGTATGCCGAAAAGGTCAATCATGCTGCATTTTTGCCCGTTGTGAAGAAAGAGTTCCATTTCTTTGAAGAATTGGAGCGTGCATCCCAAAAGGTTATGATATTCATGCGCTTGTATTTATGGATAACAAAGAATTTCCCTACAGATAAATTTGCAGTGAAACTTAAGGATTCTGTTATGAAGAATTGGAACTTGATAGATACATTGAAAGCGCAAATAGAATGTGGATTCTTCTTGGCAAAGAATTTTGCCAAGACTTCAAAAGAAGATGCGGAAGCTATCTTGAACAAATGCCACGCACTCAAAGCAGAGTGTTTGTTGGGATCATCATCATGCGTGTCTGCTTATGAAGTCGCCATGAAACTTTATGTTCGTTCAATGTCGCTATTGATAAGATATGGCTTGAGTAGTGACGAATGTATGCTGTCGCAATTCAGAGACGACATAGATTCACAACTGTCATGTGTTGAGAAAGCGTCAATATGGGGGAATATCGCTTTGGAATACTATTTGGCTAATAATCATCAGCAATTCGACAAATTGTGCATGGAATATATACCCACTGACTTTGACGGGCTTTCTGTTATGAGCCAGAAATGTATCATCTATCGTATTGCTCCTGCGCTATTTATCCATAGTCGGGACACGTTTTATACGCTATTGGGTAAATACGATGAAACATTCAAAAATGATTGCCTACGTTGTATCGCCGAGTTTATTATTGGCAAACACTCCTTTCTGTCCGGCACGTCCATAGAGCTGAAAGCATACGACTTGGATTATAAAGACTATCAAGACTTGATAGCCGTCTTAGAACATTCTACCGCTGATGACACATATTATCAATTAATCACTATAATTTCAAGGAGTTTACGAGATGGAAAGCCCAAGCATACACTAAGCGTGGAACAGAAGAAGACCATAATCAAAAGGTTAGAACTAGTCGTTAGTAACAATCTACCAACAGCCAAAGGCATACAGCACGATGGTTACAAGATAGCCTGTTTAGCTTCATTGAAATATGTGAATGGTGATTTTGGGAACGACAAAAAAACATATTGGGAAACTGAAATTGGGGAAATTGGGAATAAAGCAGATAGAGCATTTCTCTTCTTGCATATAGCCCCTTACTTTAAGAAAAAGCAAGACAAGACCGATTTTTTCCAAAAAGGAATCCATTTGGCAGATTCGATAGCTTCCACTTACGATAAGGTAAGCCGTTTGGACATGAGCATCAACGAGTGCATGGAAAACAAGCTCAGTGATATGGTCAAGCCTATTGCAGAGTCTGCTTTGACTAGTTTGCGCATAAATGGTACGCTTGAAGACCATCAAAGGCTAATTGACATGATATATCAGCATAAACCAGAATTAGCGGAAGAAATGGTCGATAATATGGACAGAGACCCTGCGCGTGTGCAATACAAGCAACGATTGCTTAATCATATATCATCGGCTAAGAAATTGAAACAAGCACATGAAGATTTTGACAAAGATGATTTTAGTAGGATTTACCGCCTTTCGTTAGAAGAACAAATAAAATTCTTTGAAAAGCGATTGGATGACATTGTCAATGGTACCGGGCAGTTGTTGGATATAGAAACGATTTTCAATGTTTCCATTAAGCACATATTTGCAAATAACATTGAAAATACACAATGGGCTATCCTTTACATAATGGAGGACATCTTTAGAAAGTATAAATTATCCAAAGAAAATCGGGAATTGTTGCTTTGCATTCATAGTGCATTGCGTTTCAACCTAAAACTCGCACTGTCGTTGGGAGCTGGCACAAAAGAGCGCATCAACCGTGTGGACAGTTTAATTCATAATCACACCAATTCTGACGATGGTTATATTCAAGTTGGAGAGGAGGATAAGGCGATGGCGTATATCACCAATTGGTATCAGTCTGTACACTACAACACCTTGACAATCATCGACCCTTATTTTAAACCAAAAGATTTAGATATAATCAAGACGCTTTGTGATATTAACAATGAATTGGAAATAAGAATTCTCGCCCATCGAAAGGAATACTGCAACGAGGATTATTCCTCTCAATGGCGCACAATATCTTCGGGTGTAACCAACCGCATAAAGCTCAATTTTGTGTGGTACGCAGACAAACCAGATGATGGCCCTATGCACGACCGTTATTGGATTTGTTCAGATGAAGACAATAACATTCACGAAGCTATCATGCTCTGTTCGGTAGACTCTTTGGGTAAAAAAGAGTCTTCTATTACAAAAGCTGATGATAATATAGCATTGGTTGCACTCAATTCATATATGAGATACGCGTATGCACAAATAAAGACCGTCAAAGGCCGAAGTTTACAATATGATAGCATGAATTTGGATTAATTCCTTACGGATGAAGGGTTTTAAGGGGAGGGGATTACGCACAGATGAACTGGCGTATGATTATGACTAATAAGCGTCCCAAACTGACTATTGCTTAATCTGATAGATACTTTCACGCTGTAAACATTAAAGTCAAAGAAAATGTACAGCAGTGAAGATTTTGAACGGCTTTTCATCCGTTATAAGGGTGAGGTCTACCTAAGGAACGAGAGTATCCAATCGTTCTATCACAGGAACAACGTCCCTTATAACCCGTTCGAGAAATGGTACAAGGATACAAGGCTCAAGGCAGTGGAAGTTTCCGGTCGTTCTTCACCGCAGGAAATGGAGAAGATAAAGGAAACTGTTCCGTAATAGAAGGAGGAGGCGGTTTGGGAGGTATGCGTATTGGTGAACTTGTGTTAAGCAACGGACTTCAGTTGTCCCAAGGCAATTTAAGCTATGCGAACCTGAAACATCGGCAGAGAAACTGGAGAGTCGATTAAGCATCAGTGAACTCGGAAGCTTCTATTATTTGAGTAAATTCCATGTTATGGTCTACAAATATACAATGATTTTGTCCGTCAACTGATGGACAAGCTCCGGTCGGGTGAGTATATCATGATGTAGATTGTTTTCAGCATCTGTGATATGGACTAGGATGAATTTCAAGCAGATAATCAGAATTGAACGTTTACTTTAATAAAAGTACACTTTATGAATTATTTTACAATAGAGTTTATATCGAATAAATGATTAAAGCGTTATTTGACTTATCTTTACGACGTAGAAAGTTCAATTGATGTATTACGACAAGATTTGCCACTGTCATACTCAAATACTTGCAGCGACAGGATTAACTCCTGTTAAGTTTGATGCCTGGCTAGTAACGAAGTTCTTTAAACTATTTTAATTCATATGTATAGAGCTTATATCAAGTTTATTTGTATTTTTGTACAGTTGATTGACACATTGAACATAAGCAAAATGGTGAATCTCTATGGTTTCTAAACCATTACCTATTTTCTTTTTCCCAGATGGTAACTTTCTGATTTGCAATCACATTCTGTTTAGTGCAACATTTGTAAAGGAGGAGAAGATGAACGTCCTGCGCGCCAGCTCCATCATCGGGTCGGGCAGCGGGGTTTCCATCATCCGCTTCAGTTCACTGCGGCTGATATGCCTTAGTTTAGGTGTTTCTTTCCTCTCGTATGCCACGTCCTCTATCGGATTGGCTCTTAGTATTTCCCGGTCCACGGCGATGTAGATGAGCCGGTTGAGCCAGCACAGGCAGTGGTTCACGTGTCCGTTCCTGTGTCCCAGCTCCTTCTTGAGAAAGACCTTGAACGATTCGGCGAACTCCTCGGTGATGTCCGAAAAGGCGATGTCCTTCATCCCGCGGGATTCGATGAACTGCCTGAGGTTGAGCTGGGTGGTCTTCGACTGGCGGTAGGTGGAAGTGGAGTTGATCTCCTTGGAGCGGACCCTGAGCCGTTCGCGTTCCACCTCTCCGGCCTGCAGGAGGTATTCCGGTACGGAATTGGCGCCTGACACGGTGGTCTTGAGCAGTTCGGCCGTGACCACTCCCTGGTTCCTCAGCAGGTTCCCGTACGCCTCTTCCAACCGGCTGCGGAAGGCGGCAAGGCGGTTGTTCTCCCTGGCTGTTTTGATTTCACACTTCTTGCTGTCCCAGTCCCCGGGTTTGCAATAGACGCCTGTCGTGACTGCCGATTTCTTTCCGTCGATGCTGGTCCGGCAGAGGACGGCGGTCGTGCCGTCCGATTTCACCTTGTTACGGTTGATGTAGAATAAGAGCTTGAATGTACTGCGCATGATAATGATTGTTTAGGGATTAAAGGATAAGTTTCAAATCGCGGGTTGCCTCGACGAACCTGTCCATGTCCTCGAACAGCTTCTTCGGGGTTACGCGCGCGTATATCTGGGTGGTCTTTATGTTGGAGTGTCCCAGCATTTTGCAGATGGTCTCTATCGGCACTCCCTCCTCGAGCGTGACCAGCGAGGCGAAAGAATGCCGTCCCATGTGGTAGACAAGGTCCTGGCTCAGCCCTGCCATCAGGCGCAGGGATTTCATATTGGCCCTGAGCGTGTGGTAGTCCTGCGGCGGGAAAAGAGTCTCGCGGGTATCGTCCCGGTATTTCTCAATCAACGCGACGGCTTCCGGAAGCAGCTTGACACGTCCGAGGTAGTCGGTTTTCTTTCGCTGGTATTTCAGCCAGAGGCTGCCCTCGTCATCCCGGAAGAGGTTCTTCCGGGTGATGCTTACCGCATCGGCATAGGCGGTGTCGGTGTAACAGGCGAAGAGGAAGAGGTCCCGGGTGATGACATGTGACCTGCGTTTTTCCGGTATCTCCAGATCACGCAGCTTCTCGAAATTCTCACGGCTGAGTGCTTTCGGTGTTGTCTCCTTCTGCTTGGGCAGCTTGAAGTGGCAGAAATGGTATTTCTCCGAGTGGCCCTCCTTGTAGGCGATGCGGCAGATCTTTTTCAAGATGGCCAGGTAGCCGCGAAGCGTGTCCACGGCATATCCCTTTTCCAGAAGGATGAAATCCTGATAGTCGCGGATGAACTGCTCGTTGAGCTGCCCGAAGACAAGGTCCGGAACCTTGAATTTCGCCTTGATGAATTCGGAAAGCGTGCGGTAGGTGAAGAGGTAGGTCGAGAGTGTGGTGGGCGCACGGTCCACACCGACACGGGCCTTCATTTCCCCGTTATGCCGGTCGAGAAGTTTGAGCAGGGTCATCTGCATGCCCACATTGCCCTGGAACATGTCCCTGACCGCGGCGGCATCGAAATCCCTTTTTCTTTCCATGAGGGAATTGAAGGCCGAGTGTACGGCAAGCAGCAGTCTTTCTATTTTTTCATTGGTCTCCACCGCTTCCCGGCTCTTGCCGTTCAGCCGGCTCTCACGCGCGTTCCACAGCCCGGGGGTGCAGGAGAGCTTGCAGCTGAACTGCGCCATCGTGCGGTTGAGGGTGATCCGTCCCATGATCGGGGCTTTGCCGGTCTTGTCCGGCTCGCTCTTTTTCAGGTAGAGCAGCACCTTGAATTTTTCCACTTTCATAACGCTCTTTTTTAGGTTGTAAAAATACTCCTTTGAAAAGCGTCCTTTGGCATGCAAAACATTGAGAAACAGTGAATACAAATCCGCTTTGTTCTTATCGGTAAAAATTCGGTTACCTGCCGTCGTTTCCGAAACAGGCGGCTAACAGTCTGGTAACTGAAACGTCGCAATATTTTGTTTTCTTTTGCAGGTCTGTCTGTTCTGCAATTCTCGCAAAATGCTTAATTATAAACGTTTTACGTTTAATTATCGTCATTCTGTTTTTTATTGCATTTCTAAATATTACTTATGTTGCCCGCCATACTTTCGCCACTCTTTCACTAGCTCTTGGCATTGACTTGTATACGGTATGTAAATTACTAGGACACAAGAACATCATCTCCACACAAGTATATGCGAAAATCATCGATGCTAGTAAAAGACAGGCAATAGACCGGTTTAATGGGGTGTTAGACGCATGAGACGGATATTACTTCAGATTCGGATGGCACGGATCAAGAAAGATACTTCTCCCCAAGATCCGTGTCATCCGCTATAGTTTCAGTCCGCAACCGGCTTATCAGATCAGAGACTTTGTATTATTTCCAACGGAGTCTCGCACTCCTCATAACTCAAATCGAACCGCTCGAACGAAATATAGACTTGTTTGAGCTTGATTCGTCCAAAAGTCTCACCCGTAAGCTCGTTCGCTAGCACCACGTCCGTACGCCACAACGGAAACTCTGGCAAGCTGAAGTTCAACAGATAGATTCCATACACAGGAAGCAGCTCGTACTTCCAGTCACGACCTGTCTCGCCCTGACGGGAGATCATACGGCAAATCCATCGCCACTTGCTTATCTCCAAACACAGCCTTGAAGCCGCCATCCAACATGATGTTCACGTAATGTTCCATAGTTTTATGGGTTTTAGTTGATTAATAATTCACGTATAATGTTGTAAAGGTAAAGACTCTTCTGTTGAAAAACAAGCTTATTCCGATAAATTCTCATCATGCCATCCGCTCCTATACATATATATTATAATACTACCGAGTTGTTACTTATCTTCATATAACAAAAGCATAATCAACTAAAGAACAATCATCTATAGCCATTCCCCAATAGAACTTAGAAATTTATTATTCGGAACAATGATCGCTTGCGCATTCGCGGCGTGTTCAAACGAGGATGATCCTATCGTAGGACCGGATCAACCGCAAACAGGGGAAGTAGAGACTACTTTGGCATTCGCCATTAAAGGTGCGGATACAAAAACTAAAGCAGGTACCCAGACAGGTGCCGAGGAAAAAGTAAACAACTTAAGAGTTATTCTTTACACGGCAGATGGTAACTATGTGGCATCTTCAACAACGGGTGCGACCAAGGATAATGTGAATGATAATCGAGAAGTGCAAATGACCGCTAAGCTTCCTGCGGGAGTTACTAGTTATAAGGTTTTGGCTGTAGCAAATTTAAGCACTAGCTTTGCGGACAATGTTGGTACGTCATTAGCGGCTATGGAACAAGGTGCTCCATTTGGTACAGGTGCGGCCATTGGTGACGCAGGTTTGCCAATGAGTAGTGGCGTAAGTGCCGCATTTACCGTAACATTAGGAAAGGCTAATTATTATGGGTATACAACAGATGACATTGTTGACTATGATGCAACTAAAGATGTCATTGTAGCATCAGAACCTCTTCCCTTAATCCGTAACGTAGCCCGTGTAGATTTGAAGAAGGTTACATTGGATCTTAATGCTTCTACCAAGGAGCCAGGCTACACCGCTATCAGTGCGCAATTACAATTACAAGAGGCGTTCATCTTGCATGCTAGAATTAAAGCTGCCGCAGCGGATCTTTCCACAACGCCGAGTTGGTGGAATTCGACTGCAGGAACTTGGGGCACTATCGCAGCCCAATACACTGCTTCTACTACAGAATTATTGTCTGGACGTAATGTATTTGAATCAACACCGAGTACTTTTGAGAATGTAGTAGGTACCGCCGATGATGGTTATAAAACTGTACTCTCACAGACAATTACTCAAAATTCTACAGTTGCCGTCTCTCAAGAACTTGAAGGCATAAGTTTCTATATCTTAGAAAACGATAAAACTTCTGCTTCTCGTGAAATTGTTGTGACAGGCGATGATGCTGTGACAAATCACTCTCATCAGTACGCTACCGAATTAGTTATCAAAGGTAAATATAAAGTAACTTCAGCAACGAATACTAGTGGTACATATAAATATCCGGAAGAAGTACGTTATTGGCCGATCAAGATTGGTATCGACGGTATTTCTGGTTCAGGTGCAGGTACAGGCTCCGTTCACCGTAATTACATCTATGAGATTACCGAAGCTACCATCGCCGGACCGGGTTATAAAGATCCGACAAAGAAAGAGGATGACCCTATTCAACTATTTGTTAAAACAAAGGTTACGGATTGGGGTAGAGCCACTCAAGCTCCTGTTATCGAATAATACTTATTCTTGAATAAGAATCAAAAGGCATTCTCTATCAACAGGGAATGCCTTTTATTATATATATATGTCAATGTCCGTTGGCTGAATTAGAAAGTTAAAAGATTTATTTTTAAGAAATTGTTCTCTCCGGACACGCACCGGACATCGTTCTATGTGTAAATAATCTAAATCATCTACCATATCTACCATTATTTATATAATCTTTTGATTGCGAATAATTTATCTCATGGTGGTAGATAGTGAACATCTACCACTACAAACTTCGATCTACCATCATTAGGCTACCGAAAAGATTAGCTCGAACAATTACTACTAACGATAAATAATGTATAACATTCTGTATTTCAATAAATAATAGTTTTTGCATAGAAAAACAAAAGTTTTGCTATAGAGAAACTTTTGTTTCTTCAGTCTGAAATAAAAGTTTCTTCAGTATGAAATCACTAACTTCACCTATTGAAACTCTTATTGGCTTTAATCCCTTTGTCTGTCTCTTATAAAATCGTATAATACTAAATATACGAGTCCCCAAGCTTGAGAAGTGATTTTTTGCGTTTCCCATTAAAACATGGTAGATGCAGAATGAAAATTGTAGATGTTATTCCATCTGCAACCACTATATAACATATTTATTTACAATAAGTATGAGGTTGAATTGTAGATATTGTAGATGTTCTCATGAAATAATATTCCGGTTCTTAGGTTCAAGACATATGGGATCGCCATCATAAGGAAAGGATAGTAAATTTTGTAGTCTCCGGATCAATTTATAACCAGAATTATATATGCAAAAAAGGCACTCCCGGTAAAAGGAATGCCTTTTGGTTGTTATTCAGAGAATAGATATTATTCGACAACTGAAGATTGATTTGCGCTACCCCAATCAAGAACCTTTGTCTTAACAAACAATTCAACAAAGTCTGTTGGAGGAACAGTAGGATCATCATATCCTCTACCAGCTAAAGTCGCGTCAATACTGTAAATTATATTACGATGGATCTTTCCATCATTTAAATAGTCAGCCGTACCTGCTGCCATTTCATTCGTCGCAGCAATTTTAATAGGCCAATAGGCTGTTTTCTCCTCATAGTTGTATACTGCATTACTTCCTCTCTTTTTAGCATTTTCGAGCTTATAAGTACCTTTAACTACAATTTCAGTTGCAAGATCCTCTGGTTTGAAATTATCAGCACCATTCATTTCACGAGCAGCCTTAACTTGGGGATTCTCAAACACATAAAACTTAGGGGCGGTTGTGATAGACGCAGATGCAGCACCTTCACTTGCGATATCCTGTACCAATGCGGTGGCTGGTAAACTGGCCTTGTATCCTTCAATAATAGAACCTCTCATATTCGTAAACATAGCGTCATCATTTACGAAATCTCCTCTATAACCTGAAGCATAATCTGTAGCATTAGCAGCATAAGTTGTGGACACATTACCCCATACGGTATTGCTAACGACATTCCACCAGCTATTGCCATTACCCATATCTGCTGCATTGGACTTCGTCCGCCCATGCATGATGAATACACATTCTGGTACAATCGTCGCAATTCCTTCAACGTATACATCTTTTGCAGCTCTAGTCATGTCTAAGCTAAGTCCCGTAAAATCAATGCGCGCTACATTTCTTATCAAGTACAAGGGATCTGCTACAAGAATATGTTCACCTTCTCCCACTGTTTTAGTATATCCATAATAGTTTTTACCTGCTTGTAAAGTGAATGGATCAGACAAACCACTACTCATTGGTAAATAGTTTTCTGCGAATCCGGCAGCTGGCATCGTATATACAGGAGATACAAAGTTGTCAATTGTTGTACCAGCCAGTGAGATTTCAGGCATATTAGCAAATGCGATAGCACGTAATTGCGCACCTTCTGTCAGTCCGGCAAATTGAACCTCATCATTATCCGCAGCAGCATCCTCATTGGCAATATCAGAGGTTGAAGCGACAAGCGCTCCAGTTTCAGCATCATAAAGAGCAACTGTTAAGTTTGTAATTTTAGCTTCATTTTCAGTCTGTGTCCCCTCCGCTGCAGCTTTAGTCAAACTTCTAGCCACATTTTTCACAGAAATAGTCAGTGTTGCGTTATTTTCCCCTGTTTGCGGTTGATCCGGTCCTACGATAGGATCATCCTCGTTTGAACACGCCGCGAATGCGCAAGCGATCATTGTTCCGAATAATAAATTTCTAAGTTTCATATACATATAATTTTATGAGTTAATAAATCTTTTATATAAACCTTTCTTCCTCAATCACTTTTTACATTTTCAGTCACATAACAAGAACTCTTTGTTCAAATCTTCCCCATGACCAATCTGTTGTTCGTTAATGACATCGCAAAGGTATTTGGACTATAAAAAAAAGTAAATAGGTGTTACTTTCATAAATAAGAGGTAAAACTATAAATTTTCATTCGGGATATTTCCGGGCTGATTAGCACCGTTGTAAGGCTATCAAAAAGAGGTTGAAAAATATCGTATCAAAAAACAACTAAAAAATTTTGCCATTCCCCGGCGATTATTCGGGAAATGGCAAAACGATTAATTCTTACCCGGCATATACTGTGAAGGAGTGACACCATATTGCTCGGTAAAACGCTTACGGAAAGTGGCGGTATCGTTGAAGCCGACCATTTCCGAAACCTCTTGGATAGAGTATCGCTGCATACTGATCAGCTCGGCGGCTTTCTTCAAACGTACCATACGGGTAAGCTCCAATATACTACTATCCGAGTAGAGTTTTATCTTTCTATATAATGTAGGGAGACTCATGTTTAAAGAATCCGCCAAAATCTTCGCCTCAAAACTAGGGTCATCCAAATGTTTCTCGATCGTTGAGATAACCGCATCCATAAAAAGATTGGAAGGGGAATCATCTTTCTTTACCGTTTTCTCTCCCTCGGGATGCGCACCTACAGGACTCGACGTATAGAAACGTCTCATCTCATCCCTACGTTTCAATAAACTGTTTACCTTACTTCGTAACACCTCTACATCGAATGGCTTGGTTATATAATCATCGGCGCCACATTCAATGCCGGCTATAACATCCTCACTCTCTACCTTTGCGGTTAGCAAGACAACCGGCACTTGCGCTAATTCTGGGATGCCTTTGATTTCACGACAGGTAGCAAGCCCATCTTTAACGGGCATCATCACGTCACATAAAATAAAATCCGGCCGTTCAACTCGCGCGATCTCTACACCCTCCTGGCCATTATGAGCTTCCGAAACATGATACTCACTGGCAAAAACATGACGCAGGAACCAACGGATCTGATCACTGTCATCAATCACCAACATTTTCTTCCCGGTCTCTTTCTTTTTCGGAACAACTTGGATCAACTCGGCGATCTCCTCCTTCTGCATCTCATTCAGCTTTACCAGATCACCATCTGGCTCGATGAATTCCACGGCACGTTCCATATAATGGCTTCTCCCCAATGGAATCAATATCGTATATTGGGTTCCCGTCTCGTCCTCCGATGAAATTCCTTCGAAAATAGCGCCGGAGGATTCTGTCATATCCACGATCTGTTTCAAACCCAAACGGGTACTTTCGCTTTCTCCTAACCCATCATCTTGGATAGAGAAAGAACAATAAGCCTTACCATTCGAGCGTACCACGGAAATATTGATCGAGATCTTTCCAAAGCGGTAGGTATTTTTTAACGCATTAGATAAAAGTACACGCAAGGCAAACTCCATCTTCCGACGATCTATCCAGACCCAAAGAACAGAGGTTTGGGTATTAATATGAAATTCCACATTATTCATGGCTATCCAGTCCACGAATAAATCACAAATCTGCTTTGTTATACTGATCATGTCATAACGAGCTATCCGAAGATGGTTTGCCACGTCATCTCCATGACGGGTATTTCGCAATTGCTCGATAAGGTCTTGAAGAGCCAAAGTATTACGGTAAGCAGACAATAATTGAGTCGCTTCACTAGAGTCAATATCATTTTTACGTTGCAACAACTCACTCAACGAACCAAGCACAAGCGATAGTGGAGTACGCATTTCATGAATCGTTTCAACAAAAAACGAATTATGGAGCTTTTCCATTTCCTCAAGGCGCTTTTTCAAATCCTCCCGTTCTACCTCATTATCCCTATTCCAATTATCAGTCTCACGGATTTTATTGACCAACATTTGTTGGATCTCCCGATTTTTTACGCTTAACGCATCGACAGACCGAAGAAGCTCATCGTTTCTCGCCATAAGCTCACCACCTTTGGCAATATTCTCTTTCTTCAACCTATACATATAATAACTCAAAAAAGCTATTACACATATGGACACTATCAGTAAAATGATAAAAGGTAGAATTCCTTGAGAGCCCTCCATTGTATCATTGTTCGCAGCAATATAATGAGCTTCAACGAACAAGCCCCAAAATGCCATCATAAATTTCGCTTTAAAACCTTTTGATCTCATATCATTGATTATTAAGATGTTATTTATATAAAACGCCAGTAAAAAACGTTCGTTTAAATCTTGCGTTTTTATCTTCAACTTTTTTGCAGCCTTACAAAGGTCAAAAATTTTATTTAAATTTCAGTTATTCAGTTGGATAAAAATAATAAAAAAATAACATGATTATCAATGAGACTTCATAATTTATGCACATGAAAACGCAAGATTTAAACGAACGTTTTTTACTGTCGTTTTAATAGACGTTAACAGCAACTGCATTCCTATCACACAACAGAGGCAAGGCTATCAATAAGGACCAGCGATGATATATTTACCACTCAAATTGACAGGAATAAACCCATTAACATTATTTAATCATCATCCGAAACATGCATCAACAGAGGAATATAGAGGTATAATGATAGTTTTACCCACTTTTTTGATAAAAATACCCATCACAAAAGATACAACCTATGATTTTTATACATACATTTGCGATGTAGTGATAAGGAAAGACCGTTGAGGGGCGGTCAAAAAAACCAAGTCACTTAGATTAAGGGTAAAGCATATAAAAAGTAGGGTCATGAAAAGGGGTAATTTTTTCGCAAATTGCGTATTTGCGGTTTCTGTTATTTTAACAGTTTTGTCATTCTCCGCTTGCACGGATGATTCAAATGACGTAGTAGCAACAACAAGTGAGGTTATTGAACAAGCCGAAGTACCATTCTCCGTGGTATTAAAAGCTATGAATTCAGATGGTAACGACATTACGACCAAGGGAGAGGTGAATGGAGCTACATTATTTGTCTTCGATCAAAACAACGATTTCTTCGAGCAGATTAATGTAAACAAATCTACAATTTTATCTCGCCGGGCTATAGACATTAACTGTCCGAACAGTAATGACATAACCGTGATCGCATGGAGTGGAATCAATTCTGGAAACGAAGAGATTTCAAACATGAGCAAAGCCAATATTATATCCGATTTGCAAGTCAGCCTAAAAGAGAATAACGGCATAGCTAATATTCCGAGCGATTTGTTCTATGGACAAGTTACGCTTCATAAGAACTCTTCAACAAAATCCACCGTATCAAACGAATTACAAATCATTCGCAAAACTTCAATTTTCCAGCTTTCAACAAAAGGACTGATCAAGTATCTAGGGAGTAATGCCGGAAATTTTGAATATCGAATTAAAAATACAAAAAGCTCATTGGACTACAATGGCAACCCAACAGGAGAAGAGGTTGAATTCGCTTTCCCCGCTTCTTTTGACGAAAAAGGTAATTTGACAACAGAAACCCAAGCCATTTTTCCGGCTCAAAATATAACGGTAGAGCTTTACAAGGACGGCAATCTTATTTTTTCTAGCGAAAAAGACAAAAATGGAGAATTATTCGCTGCAACCCCCGGAAAACGCACCGAGATCACTTTCAAGTACTCCGGAGAAGTTTCGGCTAATATTACAATTGCTGACTGGGCAACCGTTATCCAACATATAACAATGAATTAAGATACCCTCAATTTTTATATGCTTTGGCGCACGTCACGAGATTAGAGAATTTCGGGCGTGCGCTGTTTTTCTCTCAAAAACCGCATTCTCCGTGATAGGAATACCCATGATATTGACACGAACACCGTCTTAACTTTATTTAAATACTAACGAAAACCCGCTTCATCACAAGGTTCACTCCACCTGTTGATAGTTTTACACACTAAGCTGATATAAATACCGATCAAATAAAGATACAACCTATGAATATTATGAATATATTCGCAACAGACATTAGGGTAAGCATATAAAAATCACAGCAGGGTCACTACATAAACAAGGGTAACTAGATTTAAATTTTATATGCTAAACGCACGCTTCAGATGATTTCCGAGGCGTGCGTTATCTATATGATAGAAATACATTCTCCTATTGAGACAAATACCATCACTCAAAACATTTAGACATACATATCTTTGTATTTATAAATCAAGCAAAGCAATTTGCGAAATTTTACCCTATGACCCTGCTTACATATATAATTACCCTTAAATTATGATGTAGGCAAACCTAATTAACATAACCGCGAGGTTACATAATTATTTTGCCTGAACAATCAAGATCGTTTACGAGAAAGATTGTTCAGGTTTTTTTATCCTCCCAAAAGACCATCTGATAGCAAAAGAAAAAAGGACATAAAAAAAGGAGATCGAAAAATCGACCTCCTTTTCTAGGTAGCGAGACCCGGGATTGAACCGGGGACCTCATGATTATGAATCATGCGCTCTAACCAGCTGAGCTATCTCGCCATCATTTTATTGTCACTGTTTCTCTTATTGACGGTGCAAAAGTAGGGGTTATTTTTGAATTACACAACATTTTCAATAAAAAAATTCGCTTAATTTTTAAGGTCTCCACCTAAACAGTTAGTTATTAGATACTTTTTTCATCATTAAAATTAGTCGTTTTCAAATCTTTTACGTATCTTGCGGCAAATATAAGGATAAGAACAATGAAGAAAGAGAAGTTTCATATCGAATACATTTTCGATAAAGTTTCACGACGAAGCCTGTGGAATCACCTAACCACCGCTTTGGGACTTTCCGCTTGGTTCGCCGACGAGGTCATTATAAATGATAATCTCTATACCTTTAAATGGAGTAAAGAGGCCCAAGAGGCAACAGTGATCGACTCCAAGCCGGAGAACTTTATCCGTTACCGCTGGGTAGACGAGGAAGATGAGAACGCTTATTTCGAATTTATAATCCATACAATCGAATTAACAGGTTCTACGGCACTTGAGATTACGGATTTCTCCGAACCCGGGGAGAAAAAAGATTCCATTAATTTATGGGACTCGCAAGTGGAAGATTTGAAGCGAACGCTTGGTATTTAGAGTAGTTTTACAGAAATCTGTGGGGTGTTATCGTTTTTTACACTACTTTTGCCACTTCAACCAGATTAGGCAATGTTGAGAATAAAACGATTATATACATTTATGCTGCAGACATTCCTGCCGTTGTTTCTTATGACATTCGGTATTTGTCTGTTTATTGTGTTGATGCAATTTCTTTGGCGATACATCGACGATATGGTGGGAAAAGGCCTTGGCATCCCTGTATTAGCGGAGATGTTTATGTATGCGGCTTTGTTCCTTGTCCCAATGGCACTTCCCTTGGCTATTCTATTAGCCTCATTAATGACTTTTGGAAATTTAGGGGAACGTCTGGAATTACTGGCCATGAAGTCTGCCGGGGTATCATTGATACATATCATGCGTCCTTTGATCGTAACGCTCCTATTCGTGAGCGTGGGAGCCTTTTTCTTCCAAAACAACGTAATGCCCGTTGTCCAAGTCAAGCTATATACATTATTATATTCCATGCGCCAGAAATCACCGGAATTGGATATTCCGGAAGGTTCATTCTACAAAGATATTCCCGGATTCAATGTATATGTGAAGAAAAAGGACCCGAAGGACGGTTTATTAAAAGACGTGATGATCTATGATTATTCGGAAGGATTCAATAACGCCCGTGTAATCGTAGCGGACTCCGGACGGCTAAAGACATCCGCCGATAAATTATTCCTTGTCCTATCTTTATTCAACGGAGAATCTTTCGAGAACGTAGGTAAAAGCCAAGCCAACACGACGCAAGCGAGAACCGCCGTCCCCTATCGACGAGAATCATTCAGCAGCAAGGATATCTTGATTGAATTCGACGCGAATTTCAACCGTACCGACGAATCTTTCATGCAAAACCAATATATGGGAAAAAACTTGAAGGATTTACAAACCTCTATCGATTCGATGGGCATACGCTTGGATAGCATCAAGGACGTGAACGCAAAAAGCATTTACGATGCCTCATACGTAAAAACACTAAAGTCCTTACGGGCTAAAAAAGAGAGTGAAGCCGAGGGGCAACCAGACGAGCAGCAGGAAAAATTGCCGGTAATCACTCCTACCATCCAGTTAGATTTCGACAGTCTTTACCTAGCGCAAGCAGCGAGTAGCCAAGCCGCCTTATTAGGTCGGGCCAAATCCTCGATCGAGAATATCAAGACCGACTATTATTTCCGCGCGGCCACGGTTGGCGACGAGGCCTATAAGGTACGCCGCCACTTGACGGAATGGCATAAGAAATTCACGGTATCGTTCGCTTGCATCATGTTCTTCTTTATCGGAGCGCCCTTAGGAGCCATCATCCGTAAAGGAGGGTTGGGCGTGCCGGTCGTTATCTCGGTAATCTTGTTTATCTTCTATTATATTATAGATAATATGGGCTTCAAGATGGCACGCGACGGCGTTTGGGACGCATGGGAAGGTATGTGGCTTAGCTCCGTGGTCCTAACACCTATGGGTATATTCCTAACCTATAAAGCGGTAAAAGATTCTGTTATCTTGAATGCCGACACTTACGTGAATGCCTTGAAGAACTTAATAGGTAAGCGTGAAGGGCGAAAAGTGGAACGGAAAGAGGTGATCATATACACCCCCGATTATGAGGCCACCCTCCCCCAACTGGAGAAATTGGTGGAAGAAAGTACGACTTATCTGACAAACCATAAACGTTGGATCAATTATCTGACATTTTGGAAACAAGGAGGAAAAGATAACACAGCGGAACTGTTAGCTCAAGACACGGAAAATATCGTGGAGGAATTAAGTAATTCCGACCAGAATTTGCTCTTGAATAAATTGATGGACTACCCGGTCATCGGAGGTTACAATAATAAGCTAAGCAAGCATATAAACGGGAAACTTGCTTTGGCTATCGGTATTTTCTTCCCACTGGGATTGCCGATCTACCTATTGGCTACGTACCAACGTAAATTGCTACGGCATGATATCGTTATGGTACAAAAGACCAGTAAGGAGCTGATCAATATGATATATTCATTACATTTGCTAAAAAAATAACTCGGATATAAATAATCAATAAATATGAGCGAGATTCAATTAAACACCATCGAAGAAGCTATCGAGGATTTCCGTGAAGGAAAGTTCTTAATCGTTGTAGACGACGAGGACCGGGAGAATGAAGGAGACTTTATCATCGCGGCCGAGAAAGTAACCCCGGAAAAAATCAACTTCATGTTGAAAAACGGACGAGGTGTATTATGCGCCCCGATCACGGAAGAACGTTGCCAAGAGTTGGAGCTGGATATGCAAGTTGCCAATAACACCTCTTTACTAGGTACTCCTTTCACGATAACAGTAGATAAATTAGGAGGGAAATGTACGACCGGCGTTTCCATGTACGACCGTGCGGAAACAATCTTGGCGCTGGCCGATCCAAAGACCAAGCCATCCGATCTGGGACGTCCCGGACATATCAATCCGCTCCGTGCCCGCTCCCGTGGCGTACTTCGCCGTGCGGGTCATACAGAGGCTGCCGTGGATTTGGCCCGGTTAGCCGGTTTATATCCCGCCGGAGCCTTGATCGAGATCATCAACGAGGATGGAACCATGGCACGTCTGCCGCAATTAATTGAGGTAGCCAAGAAATTCGATATCAAGATTATTTGCATCAAGGACCTGATCGCTTATCGCCTCCGGACCGAATCGATCGTAGAGAACGGCGTAGAGGTAGATCTCCCTACCGAGTACGGACATTTCCGTCTCATTCCTTTCCGCCAGAAAAGCAATGGATTAGAGCATATAGCTTTGATAAAGGGTAAATTCGAAAAAGACGAGCCTATCTTAGTACGCGTGCACTCATCTTGCGCTACAGGTGATATCTTCGGTTCCATGCGTTGCGAGTGCGGAGAGCAACTGCACGAGGCTATGCGCCGCATCGACCAAGAAGGCAAAGGGGTTATCGTTTACCTGAACCAAGAAGGACGAGGCATCGGATTGATGGAGAAGATGAAAGCATACAAGCTCCAAGAGGATGGTTTGGATACGGTGGACGCGAACTTGCATTTAGGCCATCAAGCGGATGAGCGAGATTATGGTGTCGGAGCACAGATCTTACGTCATATCGGCGTAACGAAAATGCGCCTGATGAGCAATAATCCGGTAAAACGCGTAGGTCTGGAAGCATACGGACTTGAGGTAGTAGAGAACGTTCCTATCGAGGTGAAACCAAATCCATACAACGAATTCTACATGAAAACGAAGAAAGAACGTATGGGGCATGTGCTGCATAACATTAAATAGTTATCAGAACGTTGCAAGAATTCCGATTATTGATTACTTTTGTCGCATAATAATAAAACAACCTATACAAAAAGCAATGTCATGACACAAGTCTCAGATCGTTTAGCGAGTTTATCGCCTTCAGCAACATTGGCGATGTCACAAAAGAGCGGTGAGTTGAAAGCTCAAGGTATCGATGTTATCAACTTAAGTGTGGGAGAACCCGATTTCAATACTCCCGACTTCATTAAAGAAGCCGCGAAGAAGGCGATTGACGATAATTTCTCACGTTATTCTCCCGTAGCGGGTTATCCGGCATTACGTAATGCTATCGTTGCCAAATTGAAGAACGAGAATGGACTGGAATATACAGCAGGCCAGATCTCTTGTGCAAACGGTGCCAAACAATCCGTTTGTAACACGGTCATGGTATTGGTAAATCCGGGGGACGAGGTTATCATCCCTGCCCCTTTCTGGGTAAGCTATCCGGAGATGGTGAAGTTAGCGGAAGGAACTCCCGTTATCGTTCCGGCTGGTATCGAGCAAGATTTCAAGATCACTCCAGCTCAGCTGGAAGCCGCTATTACACCTAAGACTAAAGCGTTAATCCTTTGCTCTCCCTCCAACCCGACGGGTTCTGTTTACAGCGCCGAGGAATTGGCAGGTTTAGCGGAAGTATTGAAAAAACATCCGGATATCATCGTTATAGCGGATGAGATCTACGAACATATTAACTATATTGGTAAACACAACAGCATCGCTTCTATCGAAGGAATGAAAGACCGTACGGTTATCGTAAACGGCGTTTCCAAAGCGTATGCGATGACTGGCTGGCGTATCGGTTTCATCGCCGGACCGGAATGGATCGTGAAAGCGGTTAATAAATTACAAGGACAATATACCTCTGGCCCTTGCTCCGTATCTCAAAAAGCGGCGGAAGCGGCTTATACAGGCTCACAAGAACCCGTTGAGGAAATGCGTAAGGCCTTCGAACGCCGCCGTGACTTAATCGTTAATTTAGCGAAAGAAGTTCCGGGCTTCGAGGTGAATAAACCGGAAGGCGCCTTCTACTTATTCCCCAAATGTAGTTATTATTACGGCAAGACAGATGGAACCCGTGTAATCAACAACGCTGATGACTTAGCTATGTATCTCTTAGAAGTAGCGCACGTAGCTTGCGTAGGTGGTACCTCTTTCGGGGCACCCGAGTGTATCCGCATGAGTTACGCTACCAGCGATGAGAATATCGCAGAGGCGATCAAACGTATTAAGGATGCGTTGGCCGCATTGAAATAAGAAAAAATTAAACAGATATACTTACTTGGCAAAGTAAGATATACTGCATTGGACAAGTAAGTATATCTTCTATGGGCAAGTAAGCTATACTTCATAAAAAAGGCGATACATTGGGTTGTATCGCCTTTTTCTTTATATCAAATATGTTACCGCAATTACTCAGCACGCAAAGTGAAACGTTTGAACGCCAAGATTTGTAACTCAGGATCGATCTCCTTCATTGTCTCTCTTACAGTCTTCTTGCCATCCATAATGTCTTCTTGGTTCAACAAGCAAACCTCTTTCAAGAACTTGCCCAGACGACCCTTAGCGATATTCTCGATCATCTGTTGAGGCAAGTTAGCAGCCTTCTCAGCAGAAACAGTAGCGATGATTTCTTTAGCCTTAGCTACATCCTCTGCCGTAATCCAGCCCTTATCCATGTTACTTTCCATGTGAGCCTCGCTGTCTACATGTGAAGGATTGATACCAGCCTTCTTCAATGCAGCCTCTACAGCCTTCTGTACCTGCTCAGCCTTCGTCTTCTCGATAGCAACCTGGATCTCTTTCTCTTTTACAGACTCAGGAACACCAGCCTCATCGATAGCGATCGGGTTCATAGCGGCGATCTGCATAACAATATTGTGAGCGGCTTCCTCAGACTCCTTGTTGAAAGCGGCGATCGTACAAAGTTGGTTCTTACCCATATGGTTGTATACAGTAGTGTAAGCACCTTCAACTACGCAGTAGCCATCCAACTCCATTTTCTCGCCAGTGATACCACTACGATCCGTAACAGCTTCTTGGATAGTACCCTTGCCCATAGGCAAAGCTTTCACCTCGTCCAAAGTACGGCATTTGTTAGCCACGGCAGCGTCCAAGATAGCTTGAGTCAAAGCCACGAAGTCCTCATTCTTAGCCACGAAGTCCGTTTCGCACTTCAAAGCGATGATAGCGGCGAACTCGCCATCCTTCTTAGCCAACACACAACCCTCGGCAGCCTCACGATCAGAACGTTTAGCGGCGATAGCCTGTCCTTTTTTACGGATAATTTCCATTGCTTTCTCGATGTCACCGTCAGACTCTGTCAAAGCCTTCTTACAGTCCATCATACCAGCTCCACTCATTTTGCGCAGCTTGGTAATATCAGCCATTGTTACAGCCATAATCTTATTTCCTTTATCTTTAAAATGTTTATACTTTCAAAAATTGACAATGGACAGTTGCCAATTGACAAATCCTGTCAAAAGCCAACTGCCCATTGTATTTGTATTCTAATTGTCAATTGTCAACGTCAATTGTCAATCGAATTATTCTTCGTCTTTTGCGAACTTACCGGCAACGTTAGCGTTCAACGCATCGTCGTCTTCTTTCTTCGTACGTTCTTTCTTAACAGCAGCTTTTGCCTTACGCTCTCTTTTCGGAGCTTCCTCAGCAGCCTCTGCGTCAATTTTCTCAGCCTTACGCTCTTGCAAGCCTTCGTTCATAGCCTCGCAGATAGCGCCCAAGATAACCTCTACAGACTTTGTAGCGTCATCGTTAGCCGGGATAACGTAGTCGATATTGTTCGGATTAGAGTTCGTATCAACCATACCGAATACAGGGATACCCAAACGGTTAGCCTCGCGAACAGCGATATGCTCTTTCATCACGTCTACAACGAACAACGCTGACGGAAGACGAGTAAGGTCTACGATAGAACCTAAAGTCTTCTCCAACTTAGCGCGTTGGCGAGTGATTTGAAGTTTTTCTCTCTTAGAAAGATTATCAAATGTACCATCTTTTGTCATCTTATCGATAGTAGCCATCTTCTTGATAGCTTTACGGATAGTCGGGAAGTTGGTCAACATACCACCCGGCCAGCGCTCGATAACGTAAGGCATACCTACGGAAGCAGCCTTATCAGCGACAACTTGTTTAGCTTGTTTTTTGGTAGCCACGAAAAGAACTTTCTTGCCTTGTTTAGCCAAGTTCTTCATAACTTCAGCGGCTTCGTCTACTTTAGCAACTGTTTTATAAAGGTCAATGATATGAATACCATTGCGCTCCATGAAGATATAAGGAGCCATAGCGGGATTCCACTTTCTTTTTAAGTGTCCGAAGTGTACACCAGCCTCTAATAATTGATCAAAATTTACTCTTGACATTGTTTTTTTCTTAAATCGTTTACTTTCTTTGTTTAATTTCAACCATCAGGTAGTCTTTCCGCATGTCCACATGTAAAAAGAATCCCGATAATTTAGATACTAAACGCTTCGCTTTACTTGTAAGGGACTCACAAATAACATTAACGTTTACTGAACTGGAATCTCTTACGAGCTTTCGGACGACCCGGTTTCTTACGCTCAACAGCACGAGGATCGCGAGTTACGAATCCTTCCGCTCTCAAGACAGCCTTATCTTCCGGATTAATCTTTATCAACGCACGAGAGATAGCCAAACGGGCAGCCTCAGACTGACCTTTGAAACCACCACCGTCAAGGTTGATCTTAATATCATATTGCTCAGCGACGTTCAACTTTGCTAACGGCTGCTTTACGATAAACTGAAGGATTGAAGAAGGAAAGTATTTTTCCAGCTCACGTTTGTTGATCGTGATCTTTCCCGTACCTTCGCTAACGAATACGCGAGCGACTGCCGCTTTACGTCTTCCTATTGCATTTACTACTTCCATCGTGATTATTTATATGAGTTTATATCGATTAACTTAGGTTGTTGAGCCTCGTGCTTGTGCTCAGTTCCCTCATAAACGTACATGTTGTTCAACAACTTTGCACCCAGACGGTTCTTAGGCAACATACCTTTTACTACTTTACGGAACAGACGGTCACCACCTTTCTTCAAAAGATCAGCCGGAGTATACTCGATCTGTCCACCGGGATATCCGGTATATCTCAAATAAATACGATCGTTCCACTTGTTACCAGTCAGAACGACTTTGTCTGCATTGATGATGATTACATTATCACCACAGTCAACGTGCGGAGTGAAATTGGGTTTGTACTTACCGCGCAAAAGCTTCGCTACTTTAGCGCAAAGGCGACCTAACGTCTGGCCTTCAGCATCAACAATGACCCACTCTTTGTTTACAGTTGCCTTGTTTGCAGAAATGGTCTTAAAACTTAAAGTATCCACTGCTTAAAAATTAAATTAATTAATAACTCAAAAAACTAGCCTTACCAACATTGTCACAACGGACACATGATGCAACAACGTGCTAAGAACTAAACTCTTAGTACAATTTGATAATAATCGGCTTGCAAAGGTACGGGTTTTATCCGAAATACCAAACAAATCTAATTATTTTTCAAGTTATTATGAAGATACTCATCACTTACGGAAGTAATACCCCAAAGAGAATGTCACGTTATTTTGATAAACGGAAGTCTCGCCGTCACGCTTCAAGGCACGGCGGTCTATCATGCCGCATAGGGAACTTACGGAAAAGAAAAAGTTACTATATTCTACCGATAGGCCGACGTTCATGCCAAAATCGCAAGGTTTCAAATCCTTCTCCTCGGATACGCCGAAATGGAGATCCGGATTGGTCTCTCGGCTCTTCATCTTGCCAAACAAGGACCAATCAAAGGTAGGACCGGCGAATACGGACAGATGAACGTCCGTGAAGGTAAACGTATAAGCCACATTCACGGGAATCTGCAAAGAGTAATACCAACATTTATTATGAAGCGCCATCCCATGTATATCCTGATTCGAATAATAAGCGCCACCTTGGTTTACGAACGCCACCTCAGGACGAAGCGACCATTTTTTATTCTTACTCAAAGGAATATCCGCCAAACCCGCTATGCTGAAACCGAAGCGGGCTCCCGCCTCATACGTATCCTCCACTTTCTGGATCAACGAAGAATAAGCGCCTCCGGCACGTACGCCGAAAGAAACCTGAGCCATCGCCGGTAAAATCATCATCACGGCAATCAACAACAATCCGATCTTTCTCATAAACTTCCTCATTTGCTTTTCCTTCTAATAGCAAGCAAAGATATACATTTTTCAATAACATCTACATTTATCCTACTGAAACATACAGGAAAGCTACATAAAAAGAACAACTCATGAAAGGGCCGCTCAAAAGTTAGCCCCGATCGCAGAAACGACCGAGGCTATTTTTTTCCCACCTTCCCTCCTCACGGAGGCAACGGTGGATGAACTTTAATTTATTACTTTAGTATTAATATTAATCCATTCCCGCCTATTCGCCCTCACGGGGTACTTGAATCACTACAACTCCCGCAGGAATGATTTTCGATTTATGTTATTTATCGTCATTATTCTTATTTAACGACTGCCTTAACAGCTTCCTCGCCTTCTACAGACACCACAACGATACCTGCCGGAGCAGCGATCGTAGCGTTATCGGAAGTAAGAACCGTGTTAGCGATAGACTTGCCAAGAACGTTCGTTACAGAAACCATCTTGCCAGCCGCACCTTGGATCTCGATCGTACCGTTGCCTGCGATAACCTTGATGCCTTCGGCAGCATCAGCGATAGACTCATTGGAAGTAGGATCACCAGCAGCGATAGTGAAACGCATAGCGTTTTTCTTGTTACCGCTCCAAGACAATTTATCGTTGACACCATATAAATAAGAACCCTTATCAGCTACAGAACGGATACGATAAGCGTTCTCGTCGTCCTCACACTGGATGATCTGAACCTTGAAGTTGTCCAAGCCTCCTAATACACCCTCATCATCAGCCTCTTTAGCCACGGCAACCTTGTTACCTTTAACGATCGTAGTCAAAGTATCCTTACTTTCCCAAAGAGTGGCCGGCTTGAAGACAGCCTTCGTGTCATCCTCGTTCCATTGATACTTTCTGTCGTATGTACCGTCTGCCACATAGTAGTTTACAGAGTCTTTCGGATTGAATAAGAACAGTCTGTTACCATCCTCAACCGTACCTTTGTTAGAGATATAGAAAGAAGGAACTACCGCATCCTTATCTGTTACCTGTAAGTAGAAAGAATATTGATTCTCGTTTACAACGATACCATCACGATCCTCGTTCATGGAGATATAGTTGTTCATCTCGCTTATCAGGGAAATATGTCCTTCCTCAGCGGGATAGCTGATTTCCGGAGCCTCAACAATCAAGTAAGTATTCAATAACCAATCTTGTTGACCACTCGGAGTTGTAGCGATAGGCCATGCATAAACAGAAGACGGAGTAGTATATTGACATTCGTCGATAGAAGCCTTATAAGTAGCGTCTACTACAGACGTCGTATTCGCATTTAAAATAGAAGCGATATTTGAGCTTGTGCTTGTCACCTTAATCAAATAAACAGAACCATCAGCAGCTTGCTTAATCACAAAACGTGTAGTGTTATTTTCGTCAACTAATTCCTCTTGGGCAGACACGTTAGAACTTCCTGCCGGGAAGTATTCCTCGGTTTCAATGCCATCATTGATATACTGCAATCGATAAACATAGGCATAAGCCTTATCACCTCTAGCTTGTACAGTCACACGTCCATCCTTGTTATAAACAAAGCTACGCTCGATGATCGTACGTTTGTTATCCTCTTTCACCAATTGCCATTGAGCGGCGCCAGATACCTCATTTGCGAACTTATCATTCTTATTCAATATATACTCTGAAGTTGCTAAAGACAAATTATTTTCGGTAGCTGCCACATACCACTTATTAGAAGTCTCGTTGTTATCACGAGCAAAAGCCATCGTCACCAAAGTCTCATTGTCCACGTTCAAGAAACCAGCGTATGGATCAACTTCTGCCGGAGTCAATTCCACGATTAGCTGTTGCATATCAGCATCATCGCCCTCTGCCTCACGATATGTGTTCTCATTTACGTAGATAGCGGTAACTGTTTTGTTATCTGTAGCCAATTCGTAAACATTCTCGCCTAAATCAGTTTTCGGGAACAAGCTAGCTTGGAAATACTCGCCGGTCTCACGGTTCGTGAATGTCACTTTATATGTATCGTCTACACTGGAAATAGCCCATTGATAAGCCGGAGTTTCCAATTGAGAAAGAACCTTAGCTTTCGCAACAAATTGGAACGAACCTCTCTTAACAGCATTCGTCAAATACTTTCCATATACGCTCTTGATGTCTTTCTTATCGACACCCTTACCATCTAAGACACGGATTGTATAAGCAGAAACCTTCGCCTCTGTATTCAACAACTCAATACCGCTCTTCATCCCGGCAGCACCTTGCTTGAATATAAAGTAGTTAATTGGGTTATTGCTAGCATCCGTCAAAGTAGAAGCAGTGGCCAAATAGTAGTTGTCATTGTGCTTCAAGATATGCAACTTCACCTTGGCATCTGCTTGATCCGCTTTGCTCGCTTGTTTGCGGTAACGGAATCGATCCACGTTCAACTCATACGGATAGCCCTCGGAATAACTCTTCTGTACACGGAAGTTAGCGTTGTTTATGGAGATCTCATCGCCAGCGGCTTTCCAGTTGGAAGAAGTTCCTTGATACAAATTCAACTCGCTGATCTTTTTCTCTACCAACATGAATCCATCACCAGACGCACGTCCCGCATTTGTACCTTCCACTGTTTCGGTTGAGCTTAAAACCAAGACAGTTGCGTCCATCCAAGCTTTATAACCGCTAGAAACAGCATTAACTCCGCTACAATCATCCTTATCAGGTGCATTCTCTGTAAAGAAGTACATACCAGCGGGAATCTTCAAATCAGCCGTACTTCCTGAATAGGAAGGATAAGAAGTAGCGTCCACTCTCAAGTCAGAAGGCACATAACGGGCAACGATTCTTTTCTCATTGAATAGATTACCATTAGGCTCGCTAGTCTGATCGGAGTCCAATCTTTTTGAGACGAAAGAGAAACCTGCCGTGTTATACAAATCATTCAACTCATCAGCTCCCACAGCCCCTAATTCCTCTGATTCTACCGCATAGAAAGATAAATCAAAAGACGAAGCCGTAGTTGAAATTAAAGAGCCACCAGCACTCCATTTTAACTGGAATACATCACTCTTATTCCCGTTATAAGCGAATAGAGCCTTCTCGCTTGCAGTATATTTACCTGTTGTTCCGATTTGAGTAGCTCCAAATGCAAAAACATCTTTAATCACATTTCCAGAAGCCGCACTATTCAATTCTACGGCCTCTGAACCAGCAGTCGTGTTGACACGTAGAGTCTTACCTGTGGCTACATTCTCAAATTTGTACGAATAAGCGCCCAAATTCTCTGTTACGGTAACTTTCCAGATATACTGCTTTACATCATCTTTCTTGTCATCCGCAATAGAAGTAGCTTTATAATCAAGAATACCTTCTTGTAATACACCATCCTCGCTTACAGAAGTAAAACCATACGCTAAACCGTTGGCATCCGTCATCACATAAGCTCCGGATTTCAGTTCCGTAACAGCACTACCCAAGCCCAATAAACTTTGAATAGAGTTTTGAGCGAAGGCACTACCGCACAGCGACCCTGCCACGAGCAGACCCGCCGTTAACAATGTAGAAATCTTTCTGTTCATAATTTAGAATTTAATATTAATAATAGTGTTAATTAAGCACTTAGCTATTTTCTGATAGCAGACTACCGTTAGAAAACGACTAGTCTAAACCATCGTTTAGATCTTGCGTTTTTCGAGAGATACAAAGGGGAGTTTGTGGAAGGAAGAGCTTGTTTCGTAAAGGATAGCCTATCCTATTGATAAGAAAGCGAATAAGGCATGAAAAAAATAACACAGAAGGGTTGCAAGTGTCAAAGAAATGCGTACCTTTGCAAATGACTAATTAAAACGATCGTTTAAATCAATCATTTTTCTCTTCTATTATTTAATGTACATGCGTACATTAGTAAATACACCATCGAATAATCAACAAAAGTAAGATCACCTTTTGCGATAGATCGGAATATTAGTTTCCCTTGTTCTAGCAAAATGACACTTTGTAAACAGAACTCCCTGAGATTCGCTTTTTCCAAGCATAAGTACAGTATAAAACGGCTTTTCACACAGAAAAACGCCATTCATAACTATCTTCCATCCGCTAGTTCGAGCACCTCACGAAAACCTCCTGTCACGATATACGGCTTATATCAAGCAAAATATCAATACAACATCTGTTTATATAACATATAGATTCTATAGAATCACACATATTATAACCTCATTATATCCTTCAGAAAACACGTACGTCTTTTTCCAAAAACATGTACGTGTTTCCGAAAAAAGACGTACGTGTTTTTTTAAAAGCAAAACAACCTCTCTCGTACTAAAAAATATTTCCTACCTTTATGCACTCATTTCAATATGCACCAGACTATACATTAATATATATGGAACCGTTTATTCATTTACACGTACATACCCAGTATTCCTTGCTGGACGGACAGGCATCCATCGACGCGTTGATCGACAAAGCGTACAAAGACGGAATGCGTGCGATCGCCGTAACAGACCATGGCGTTATGTTCGGTATCAAGGAGTTTTTCAATAAGGTTAGCAAAAAGAACAGTAAACCTCTCGGGATCATCAAGGACTCCGAGAAAGAACTAAAACCGCTGCTGGCCAAGGATGCGCCAACCGATGAGGAACAACAAAGGATAACGGAACTACAAAAACAAATCGCCGAAGCGAAAGCTTCCATCTTCAAGCCGATCATCGGGTGCGAATGTTATTGCGCTCGCAACGGAAGGCATAGCAAGCTGGCCTCGCAAGACGACCGTAGCGGCTGGCACTTGATCGTTCTGGCCAAAAATAAGAACGGATACAAGAACCTGATCAAGATGGTATCCCTCTCATGGACGGAAGGATTCTACGGACGTCCGCGTATTGACAAGGAATTGTTGGAGAAATATCATGAGGATCTGATCATCTGCTCCGCCTGTTTAGGTGGAGAGATTCCACAGCATATCATGCACGGACGAATTGATAAGGCCGAGGAGTCTATCAAATGGTTCAAAAACTTATTCGGAGAAGACTATTACCTTGAGATGCAACGGCACGAGACACACGACCCCAACGCCGATTGCACGATTTTCCCGCATCAACAAGAGGTGAACAAGGTACTGATCGAACTTGCTCACAAACATAATATCAAGCTAATCGCCACCAACGACGTCCATTTCGTCAATGCCGACGACGCTGAGGCTCACGACCGCCTGATCTGCCTTAGTACCGGCAAAGACTTGGACGACCCCAAGCGTATGCGCTACTCCAAGCAAGAATGGATGAAGACAACCGCCGAGATGAACACCATCTTCGCCGATATCCCCGAAGCTTTGAGTAATACGCTCGAGATAGCCGACAAAATAGAATTCTACTCCATCGACAGCGGTCCTATCATGCCGACTTTCGCCATTCCCGAGGAGTTCGGTACCGAGGAGTCCTACCGTCAGAAATTAACAGAGCATGATTTATTTGAGGAATTCACCCGAGACGAGAACGGTAATGTCGTATTAAGCGAGGAAGAGGCGCACTCCAAAATCAAGAAATTAGGTGGATACGACAAACTATACCGCATCAAGCTGGAAGCCGACTATTTGGCGAAATTGACATACGACGGAGCCAAGGAGCTTTACGGAGACCCCTTGAACGATGAAGTAAAGGAGCGTCTGAACTTCGAGTTACATATCATGAAGACCATGGGTTTCCCCGGCTACTTCTTGATCGTGCAAGATTTCATCCGTGCTGCTCGTGAGGAACTCGGTGTATCCGTAGGACCGGGACGTGGTTCGGCCGCCGGATCTGCCGTAGCTTATTGCTTAGGGATCACCAAGATCGACCCGATCAAATATGACCTCCTGTTCGAGCGTTTCTTGAATCCGGACCGTATCTCCCTCCCCGATATCGATACCGACTTCGATGATGATGGCCGTGGCGAGGTCTTACGCTGGGTAACGGAGAAATACGGTGCCGAGCGTGTGGCTCATATCATTACTTATGGTACGATGGCTACCAAGTCCGCTATCAAGGATGTCGCCCGGGTACAGAAATTACCGTTATCCGAATCGAACCGGTTAGCCAAATTGGTTCCGGATAAGATCCCTGACATGAAGAAGTTCAAATTGGGCGACGCCATCAAGTATGTGCCGGAACTAAAAGAGGCGGCTAACGGAAATGATCCGCTGGCACGGGATACCTTGAAATACGCCCAGATGCTGGAAGGCAACGTCCGTAACACGGGTGTACACGCCTGCGGTGTCATTATCGGACGTTATGATATATCGGATGTCGTACCTGTCAGTACGGCGAAAGACAAGGATACCGGCGAGGAGATGCTGGTTACCCAATACGAGGGTTCCGTGATCGAGGAAACCGGATTGATCAAGATGGACTTCTTGGGCTTGAAGACCTTGTCCATCATCAAGGAAGCGATCGAGAACGTGAAACTGACTACCGGACATGATCTGGATATCGACCATATCAGTCTGGAGGACCCCAAGACTTATAAATTGTATTGCGACGGAAAGACAACCGGTACATTCCAGTTCGAGTCCGCCGGTATGCAAAAGTATTTGAAGGAGTTGCAACCTTCTAAATTCGAGGACTTGATCGCCATGAACGCCCTGTATCGCCCGGGCCCAATGGATTACATCCCTTCTTTTATCGCCCGTAAACAGGGTAAGGAGGAGATCAAGTACGATATTCCCGTCATGGAACGCTACCTAAAAGATACGTACGGTATTACGGTCTATCAGGAGCAGGTCATGCTTCTATCCCGTTTGCTCGCTAACTTCACGCGTGGTGAGAGTGATGCCTTACGTAAGGCGATGGGTAAGAAGTTGATCGAGAAGATGAACCACTTGAAGTCTAAATTTATGGCTGGTGGTCAAGCCAACGGCTATAAAGAGGAAACTTTAAATAAGATCTGGTCCGACTGGGAGAAGTTCGCCTCATACGCATTCAATAAGAGTCACGCTACTTGTTATTCATGGGTGGCTTATCAGACCGCTTACTTGAAAGCGAACTTCCCGTCCGAGTATATGGCCGCCGTCTTGAGCCGAAGCTTATCCAATATCACGGATATCACGAAGTTCATGGATGAATGTAAAGCGATGGGTATTCAAGTATTGGGACCGGACGTGAACGAGTCTATCTTGAAGTTCAGCGTAGATAAGAACAAGAACATCCGCTTCGGGCTAGGTGCCGTGAAAGGCGTAGGTGAGTCCGCCGTACAAAATATCATAGAGGAACGCAAGAAGAACGGCCCGTACAAGAGTATCTTCGATTTCGTAGAACGGGTGAACTTGACCGCTTGCAATAAGAAAAACATAGAGTCCATGGCTTTGGCCGGAGCGTTCGATAACTTCGGTATCCAGCGTGAGCAGTTCTTCACCGACAGTGGAAAAGGGGAATTGTTCTTGGATACCTTGGTTCGCTATGGTAACAAATACCAGATGGATAAGAGCACGGCAGTCAACTCTTTATTCGGTGGAGACGCCTTGATCGCCATCGCTAAACCGGAGATCCCGCAATGCGAGCGTTGGAGCGATCTCGAACGCCTGAATAAAGAGAAGGAGTTGGTCGGTATTTACCTATCCGCCCACCCGTTGGATGAATACCGTATCATATTAAAGTATGTATGTAATACCGGCATGGTAGAACTTAACGAGCGGGAAACCTTACAAGGCCGGGAAGTTTTATTAGGTGGTATCGTCACCGGTTTCCGGGAAGGAATGACCAAGAACGGAAAGCCTTACGGTATCTTGAAGATCGAGGATTTCACGGGTAGTGGCGAGATCCCGCTTTTCGGACAGGATTATATCGAATACAGCAAGTATGGTAAAATAGGGATGTATCTCTTGATCACCGCCCGTGTAGAGCCTAGCCGCTGGGACCCCAATAAACTGGACTTCAAGATTGGTACCGTCAACCTTTTGCAAGACGAGAAAGACAAGCTGATCGAGAAAATCAGTATCACGGTCCCGATCCATGATTTGGACGAGCCGACAATCAATGAGCTTTCGGTATTGATCAAGAACAATCCGGGCCATAGCCTGTTATATTTTAAGGTTGTCGATGGGGAACATAATATTTCCCTAAATCTCTTCTCCCAAAATATCCGCTTAAACGTGACCCGTGAGCTGGTAGACTTTTTACAGGAGAACGAGAATATCGATTTTAAAATTAATGGTTAAAGTTGTACGACGCTGAAAGAATTTGTACTTTTGGCGTCATAACAATCATTAGATTATAATTCATAATTAAATAATACGTAATTCAAAATGGCACTACAAATTACAGACGCTAATTTCGAGGAGTTGGTTAACTCCGGAAAGCCCATGGTTCTTGACTTTTGGGCAGAGTGGTGTGGCCCTTGCCGCATGGTATCTCCTATCATTGATGAGTTGGCAACCGAATACGAAGGTCGTGTGACGATCGGTAAAATGAACGTTGACGAGAATGACGATGTAGTCGGACAATTCGGTATCCGCAACATCCCTACCGTTCTTTTCTTCAAAGACGGTAAGATGGTTGATAAAGTAGTAGGCGCTACGGCTAAGGATAAGTTCGTAGAAAAGATCGAGGCAATGCTTAAATAATTGAAAGTTGAGAATTGAGAATTGAAAATACCGAGGAATACGCTCTGTAACTTTCAATTCTCAATTTTTAATACCCCTAAGTATATGTCGCTTGCCCGGAGGACCGGGAAGACGGCTCATCTCAAAACCAGCCGCTTGCATACCTCTGCGTACCTCTCCTTTTGCGCAATAGGTTACGATCACTCCGCCCGGTGCGGTATGAGCATACAAACGATTATAGATTTCCTGATTCCACATCTCCGGTTGTTTCTCGGGCGCAAACGCATCGAAATAGATCAAATCGATATCATCCGGTAGTTCACAGGCGTTACTATTTCCTTCTATTTTAGATTTTTCTCGGTTTGACTTAACCGATTGAGAAATAAACTTTTAGCGAATTATTTGAGAAATAGAAGTAACGATTTAGCAACTGTGCGAATTTCAGCGTTTTGCGTTGCTATGCTGTCAAATAACTCTTTCATTTGCAAATATAACATCTTTTTCCGAAAGTACGAACTTTCGGTGGCAATTTTATAAAATCAACTTGCGAAAAAAGAAAATCATTCATCCCATTCATGGGTTGTGTCATCGGTGGCGTTGTACTGTTTCCAACGTCCCGATTTCTCGCCGTCGGTGTATTGCCCCTCGATGGTTATATAGGGTTTTCCGTCCCGTGTCGATTCCACACGATAAAAGCCGTCAAGTTTTCCGTTACGGTAGTGTCGTGTAGTCCTGCTGCGAAGCGTGCGCCCATCCTCGAATATTTCCCATTCCTCACCCTCTTTTTTGCCGTCTATATAATGAGATTCAAAAATCTGCTCACCCGTCTTGCTGTCAAAGCGGCGTTCCCGTCCGCTCTCCACACTCTGCCTATACTCCTTTTCGATTTCTATTTTGCCGTTACGAAAATAGGTCTTTACAGTTCCGTCTATCTTGCCTTGCTGCATGGGTGTTTCTTTTCGGGGAGTAACGCCATCTTGGTAATACTCCGTGAATATGCCGTTGCGCTTTCCTTTGGCATATATGCCCGATTCACGCAGTACCCCATCACGATAGCGGAGATAATCACCGTTTATTATGCCGTCGGAAAGTTTAACACGCTCCTCGTCAAGCCCTCGTATAATGCGATATTCTCCCTGCAACGGCTGTTTACTGCCTTTTTCATAATAGACCGTGCGCCGTGCGTTATCCGTTATAGTCTGTAAATCGTCCCATTTTACTATTTGTTGTGCGGAAGCCGTGCCACACAATAGCAAAAAGAGGTATAGTGTTAATATTCTATTCATTGTATTTTTGCTTTTCGAGGTTGATAATGGTTTGGAAAGGAACGCCGTTTAGGAGTGATCTTTCCGTGTTAATAACTTTTTTATCAATAGCGAAATTACTACTGCTATCATCAAATAGATGCACACACAGCCTTGCATTAATAAAAAAATGTCAAATGCTATAGGATTGCTGTTTGTGTAACATATGTATCCTAAACAGAATAAACAGGTTGCAGCCAACATAATTACTGCTATTATACGAATTACGTTGCTGTGCAACCATAAATCAGTCAAGACAAATAAAATAGATACAAATAATTGCAAGATGAAGACACCAAGGAACATACCTGAGACATATTCCGATTCAGGTATTGACTTTAAGTAAGAACATGATAAATATATGTTCACACCCAATAGTGTAAAGAACGATATAACTTTTGCTAATCGATTTATTTGCTTTAACCTATGTCGTGACATGATTGTTATTAATGTTCGGCAGATAAACCACTTTCAATGTTTCATCTGTTTGTTAGCAACCTGTTCTATCCTTCTAATCCATTACATTCACATTCAATTTTTCCGTTTTCTTTGGTATATAGACTATACCATATAACATGACCTGCATAATAATCAGGGGAACAACTTATATACATGTTTATATCTGTTATCCCTTCCCCAACAGAAAAATAAATAGATTGCACCTTTAAGCTATTATAAAAATCAGTTTGAGTTATAGGTAAAAATACTTTTTCCTCATATGCCGTCAAATAACAATCTTTTTCGTTTGTTACTTTAGAATCTTCATCTTTTATCCATTCTTCAGCAAGTCTAATCATTCCTTCCTCTATTGCTGTTTCTGTGCAGATTTCTTTATTATTATTTACCCACACTAAAACAGATTTAATTATAGGGAGAATAGATATATTGTCAATTCCTTGTTTATTAGATATTTCGACACGAGTTGATTCATTCCATATTGAAACATGGAAATTATACTCATAAGACAGACTTCCTTGTACAAAATCTTTTTCTGTAAGTTGTTCTATTTCTACTATCATCTTGTTTTCGCTTTATGGGTTGCTAACGGTTCTCAGCTATACGCAGGCAGGGATTTTAACCACTGAACTTCCTACGAAGAACTGAACTTTAAATTTACCACTTAACTGTCCTACGAAGCACGAAACCCCTGCTTGCGTATAGGTGATGTTATGCGGTCGGTTTTCATTTTCTCTTCTTTCTCGTTAATTTCTGCTGCAAAGTTACTAAATTTGCAGTCAAGTATTCACCTGTAAGAAGTTACTAATGACAAAAAAGAAATTGCCCGTTCGTT
>OGLQ01000419.1_pt1 | contig 34202 bp, 32 predicted proteins | sample 1572941 | NCBI WGS metagenome assembly OGLQ01 (sample SAMEA2581891, study PRJEB24529) | metagenome | biome: Human gut stool | place: China | collected 2011
CCGAGCGTCTGGTGGAGCAGTACATGGTGCGCATCGAGAGCGTGTCCAGCTACTCTGCCACCGCTGCCGCTAACTAAGGAGGTGCCCATGGCTGAAAAGAACGTGCGCATCCGGCTGTTCAAGGACAACAGCCGCTACAAGGGTGACCTGTTCGTCAGTGTCAACGGCGTGAACTACAAGATCCGCCGTGGCGTGGAAGTGGAGGTGCCGCCCGCCGTGGCCGAGGTGCTGGAGCACAGCCAGCGTCAGGACGAACTGACCGCTGCCCGCATTGCCGCTGCGGAGAACGCGGCGCAGTAAAATAAGCGCTGCCCGGCTGGGAGAAATGCCCCCGGCCGGGCTTTTTATAAAAAGGATGTGATGACATGACCATAGGAGAGGCTTTGGAGCGTGCCGAGCAGCTGCGCCCAAACTGCCGCATTGAAACCGAGACCCGGCTGCAATGGCTGTGGGAGGCGGACGCCCTGCTGCGCACAAAGCTATTTGACCGCGCCGCCGCCGGGGCGTTTGACGCCGTGGGCGCAGACCGTCCGTGGGAGCAGCCGGTGCAGGATGACCAGACGCTGCTGGCACCGCCGCCCTTTGATGCCCTGTACCCGCACCTGCTGTGTGCGCAGATGGATGCCGCCTTGGGCGAGACCGACCGCTACGCCGGGGAGCAGGCGCAGTACAACGCCCTGTATGCAGAGCTGGCGGTCTGGCTGCGGCAGAACTACCCACCCCGCAGCCGGGCGCAGTGGCGCTGGTAAGGAGGTGAGGTGATGGTACTGGCAGACAGAATACGGCTTGCCAACACCCGGCAGCTGCTGCGGGCCTTTGGCGGCCTGAACGAGACCTACGGCTGCTCGGAAGCAGAGTACAGCGCCGGAGTGAACTTTTCTACCCGGGATTTCCCCGCACTGAGCACCCGCACCCCCCGCCGCAAGCTGCGGGCGCTGACCGGCCTGAACGGGATGTACCACCTGAACGGCCTGCTGACCGTCTGCGGGCGGGATATCACCTATACCCCGGACGATGCCGCCGCCCCGGCGGTGACGAAGCCGGACGCCGTGACCGATGGCCGGAAGGCGCTGGTGGGCATCGGTACAAAGATCCTGATCTTTCCGGACAAGCTGGCCTTTGATACGGCGGACGGCAGCGTTGCCGCACTGGGGGCACTGTGGACGGCGGCGGGCAAAAGCGTAACCTTTGCCCCCTGTGATGCCGCAGGTAAGACCTATCAGGTGGAGGCCTTTGGCCGGGAGGAGCCCGCCGAACCCGCAGACGGGCAGCTGTTTTTAAAGGTAGAGGATGCCGACCATCCGTGGCGGTACGACAGCACGCTGGAGATGTACAGCAAAAACTCCGGCAGCTGGACGGCCATCCCGCTGGAATACTGCCGCATCACGGCGGCAGGGCTGGGCAAGCTGTTCCGGCAGTGGGACACCGTGACCGTGCAGGGTGCAGCTGCCGAAGCGGCGGGGCAGAGCCCGGAGCTGAACGGAGACCAAATCGTGTATGACGTGGGCGAGGACTGGCTGCGGGTGCGCTGCACCCCGCAGGGCGAGTATTTCTACGGCACACTGGTGCAGAACGCCGCCGCCGCCCAGTGGCAGAGCATGGACGGCAAACAGCACCGCAGTGTGGAGGCCGCGCAAACGGTATCCATGGAGCGCCGGGTGCCGGAGCTGGATTTTGTGACCGAGTGCGACAACCGGGTGTGGGGCTGCAACAGCAAAGAAAACGTTATCTACGGCTGCAAGCTGGGCGACCCCACCAACTGGTTCAGCTACCGGGGCATCGCCGCAGACAGCTACGCCGTCACCGTGGGCAGCGATGGTGCCTTTACCGGAGCAGCTTCCTGCATGGGCTATGCGCTGTTCTTTAAAGAGAATACCCTACACAAGCTGTATGGCTCCAAGCCTTCGGATTTTCAGCTTTCCAGCCTGCGCTGCCGGGGCGTGGCAAAAAACGCCGCCCGCAGCCTGTGCGTGCTGAACGAGACGTTGTATTATCTCTCGCCGGACGGCGTCATGGCGTGGGACGGCAGTCTGCCCACCAAGGTGTCCGGCGCGCTGGACGCTGCAAAGCTTTCCAACGTGCAAAGCGCTGTGGGTGGTGCGCTGGATGGCCGGTATTACCTGCACATCTCCCGGGAGGATGCCCGGCTGCTGGTCTATGATACCGAGAAGGGGCTGTGGAGCGAGGAGGACGTCTGCTCCTGCGATATGACCAGCACCGGTGGGCAGCTTTATCTGTGGGACGGACAGGTGCTGTGGGCGGCAGACCCCACCCGCGAGCCGGACTGGCAGAGCACCGACGGTGTGGAAACGGACATTCCCTTTGAACTGGTCACAGGCGATGTGGGACTGGACGGCACCGAGCAGCGGTACCTCTCCCGGCTGACTTTGCGGCTGGACGCTGAGTGCACCAGCACAGTAGAAGTGGCGGTGAGCTATGACGGCGGCGCGTGGGAGACAGTGGCCTCCCTTGCCGCCCAAGGCAGCCGCCGCAGCTATGACCTGCCCTTTGTACCCCGGCGGTGCGGGTCGCTGCGGCTGCGGCTGCGCGGCAAGGGGCAGATCACCCTGCGCGGACTTGTGCGCACCATCGCCCCGGCAAAGGGAAAATTATGGGAGGAGGATGCCTCATGGCAAGCATGAACGGCCTGAGCAAGCTGGGCCTGCCCAAGTTCAGCGATCACATGGACCCGGAGGATGCCCGGGCACTGCGCAGCTATCTGTACCAGATGCAGGAGCAGCTGCAGTATGTACTGACCAATCTGGATACGGAAAATATGTCCGACACCCTGCGCAGCAAGCTGCAGGGATTATAAGAACGAAAGGAGAATTATATGGCATCCAAAAAGAAGGAGGAACTGCTGCAGCCGGAGGTGCAAACGCAGGCACAGCCCGCTGCGCAGTCCACTTACAGCGCCGAGGGGCTGAACAGCCGCGCCGATGTGGAAAAGGCCATGGCAAACGTCAGCTACCGCCCCGGTCAGCAGGTGACCGATGCGGCCGACGCCCTGAAGCAGTGGCAGCAGAACCGCCCCGCAGACTACCAGAGCAGCTATCAGGATAAGATCAACAGCCTGCTGGGACAGCTGCTGGAACGGGAGAATTTTCAGTACAGCTACACCCGTGACCCGCTTTACCGCCAGTACGAGCAGCTGTATACCCAGAACGCCCACAATGCCAGCGCGGACGCGGCGGCACAGGCTGCTGCTCTGACCGGCGGATATGGTTCCAGCTATGCCACCAGTGCGGCGCAGCAGGCCTATCAGCAGCAGATTGGCGGGCTGGCCAGCGCCATCCCCACCCTGTACAATCTGGCGCTGGATACCTACCAGAGCGGCGGCGAGGAGCTGGTGAACCGGCTGGACCAACTGAACGGACAGGAGCAGAACGCCCAGACCCTGTACGACCGTCAGCTGCAGGACTACTACACCCAGCTGCAGCAGAAGGGCGAAGCGTACAACGACGCCTACGCCAAGGACTACGGCCAGTATCAGGAGCACCTGAACCGGCTGGACACCCTGCACGGCTACTACACCGCGCAGGAGCAGGCGGAAATCAGCCAGCGCCAGCAGACCTTCAATAACATCATGACGGTGTTGGGCGTCATCGGGGACGTGGTGCAGCTGGCCATTACCGGCACCACCGGTCTGGGCACGTTGGCGGGCAGCCTGCTGAACACCGGGTACAACATCTACTCCGGCAACCGCGCCTACGAGGCCGAGCGCGCCGATACCCAGTGGAGCCAGCAGATGCAGGAAAAGCAGCGGCAGGACGCACTGACTCAGCAGCAGTACGACAACACCGCCAGCGAGCGCGCCTATCAGGATGCGCTGAAGCAGCAGGCCTTTAACAACAACGTGACCAGTCAGAAGCTGAACATTGCCAAGGGCGAGTGGGCACTGAAGCAGGCTAACGCCCGGCAGAAGGCCGCACAGGCCGCCAGCAAGGCAGCGGCTGCGGGCACAAAGTCCGGAAGCTCCAGCAGCGGAAAGGCCACCGGCAGCAGCGGCTCTGCTTCCGGCGGCAGCCGCAGCACTGTCAGCGCCGGGGTACCCTACACAGCAGCGCTGCTGCGCAGTCAGGGCAAGAGCGATGTAGCTATCACCTCTGCCCTGCGGCAGGAGGGCTATACCCCCGCCCAGATCGCAAAGATCCTGCAGGAGATGAATAAATAAGAGAAAAGGCACCCCGGCAAAGCAGCTGCTTTGCCGGGGTGCCGTACTTTTATAGTATTCCGCCAAAAGAAAAAGTCCGCTGTTTTGAACAGCGGACTTTTTGGTGGGGTGCCCAGTGGGACTCGAACCCACGGTCTCCAGATCCACAATCTGGCGCGTTAACCGACTACGCTATGGGCACCACATAGATGCGCCCGAAGGGACTCGAACCCCCGGCCCACTGCTTAGAAGGCAGTTGCTCTATCCACCTGAGCTACGGGCGCACGTTGTTATCCCAATGGGTTCCTTTATGGCGACAGCACTGTGTCGGCACAGGCTGCGAGAGAAATAATACCATACCCATCGCATTCTGTCAAGGAAAATCTGAAAAAAGTTTCAACTTTTTTGCGCTGCGGGCAAAAATGGCCGTTCCAGCGTGTAGGAATGGCCTTACAGCAGCCACATTCCGGCACAGCCCAGCGCAAAGCCCAGTGCAAAGCCGCATACCACGTCCCGCACATGATGCACCCCGGTAAGCACCCGCAGGCAGCAGATGAGCAGGGCAACGCCCACCATCACGCAGCCAGCGGCAGGGTAGAAATACAGCCACACCGCCGCCAGCACGGCGGCGCTCAGCGCGTGGCGGGAGGGCATGGAGTGCCCACGGCTCTCCTTTGCCACCAGCGGGGTAAAGCCGGGCTGCTCGTAGGGGCGGGGGAAGGGCAGCCGACTGCGCAGCAGCGTGCCGCCCCAGAACACCAGCCCCGGCACAAAGACGGAGCGGGCGATGAGCACCATAAAGTCCAGCGCGGCCTGCTTCTGGGTGAGGAACAGCCGCGAGAGCCGGACGTTCAGCAGGTATAGCAGCACCGGGTAGCACACAAAGGGCACCAGCGGCAGCCACCGATCCAGAAAAACGACCAGCCGCTTTACAGTCGGGTGGGCGCTGAACCAATGATAGATGGGCTTATACTGTTCTGTGGTCAAAGCAGCTCTCCTCCTGTCGGGGCGGACATCAGAAACAGGTGTCCAGATAGTTTTCCACATCAAAGGGCTCCGGGGTGGAATCCTTGCGCAGGTACAGCGGGTGGTGCGGGTGCCCCTTTTTGCTGCGCTTGCCAAAGGTGACCCACGGGATCTTCCGCTCCCGCGTCAGGGCCACCATCTCCCGCATCAGACCGGGCAGGTAGTCCCGCTTTTCGATCAGGGTGCCCCATGCCGCCCACATGGTAGGCTCGGTCTGGGCCAGAACGGCCTGCAGCCAGCGCAGGTTTTCATCGCACAGGGCGCGGTCGGGGGTCTTGTCCATATCGTTGGGGTCGGTGGCGCGCTGGGGGTAGACGTTGAACATGATCCAGCTGTCAAAGCCGTTGGCAGCGGCCAGCCGCTCCACGCTTTTTAAGGTGGGGTCCAGCGCACCGGGCTGGGCGGTACTGGGGTTGATGCCGATGCACACCAACGGGTGCTTGCCCACCCGCCCCAGAACGTAACGGTAGCTTTGGTAGGTGTGGGGCTCGTAATACCAGATGCCGCCGGCGTATTCGCCCGCCTCGAGCACGGGCAGAGAAATGGTCTGCATGATCGTAAACTCCTGTCGGTTTTGAATATCATTCTTATCGTACCTGAAACCACCGGGAAAATCAACCGTTTTAACCCCAAAATACTGCCTTATTTCTGTTTTTGTGGTATACTGGAGGTGTTCCGGTGCGGCAGGGGGACTGCGGCACCGCGCTTCGCTTACAGAAAAAAGGAGTTCTTATGCTGGAAGATTATAAAAGTGCACTGCGCGCAGGGCAGCGCGCCTATCGTGCCCGCATAGCCCGCGGCCAGTCGCCCTATCTGGCTGTTCTGGACGATGTGCTCAAGGGTGTGGATATCGTGGCGCAGGAGCCGCTGGGTCTGGTGGAGATCCCGTCGGACAGTCTTGTGGGCACCAAGACCAGCGGACGGCACACTGCCTTTTCGTATGACTTTATGCCCTTGCTGGAGCCGGATACCGAGTTTGCTGCCAAGTGGTCGAACCTGTGTGACGCGCACTTGGAAGAGGGCATCCATACTCCCATTATTGCCTTTGAGTATATGAACCGGTTCTATGTGCAGGAGGGCAACAAGCGGGTCTCGGTGCTCAAGTATTACGGCGCCGTCAAGATCCCGGGCACGGTCACCCGGCTCATCCCCGCCCGCACCGAGGATCTGGAAAATAAGATCTACTACGAGTTTCTGGATTTCTATAAGCTGTCCAAAGTGAACTATGTGCATTTCTCCAAGCTGGGCGGCTACAGCAAGCTGCAGACGCTGGTGTGCAAGGCCAGCGGCGAGGCATGGTCGGAGGATGACCGGCTGAACTTTGCCGCCTTCTACACCATGTTCCACCAGCAGTTCGAAGCCTTGGGCGGCAGATCTCTGGGGCTGACCACCGGTGATGCGCTGCTGGTGTACCTGTCGGTGTACCGCTACTCCGACACCTACGACGCCACCCCGGCGCAGGTGCGGCAGAACCTGGAAAAGCTGTGGAACGAGGTGAAGGTGCTCACCGAGCCCCATGGCGTGGAGCTTTCGCTGGAACCGCCCAAGAGCCCCGCAGAGCCGCTGCTGTCCAAGCTGAATATCTTCAGCCCCAGCAAGCAGCCCAGCGAGCTGCGGGTGGTGTTCCTCCACGAGTACAACGCCAAGATCAGCGCATGGGTGCGTGCGCATGACGAGGGGCGCGATGCGCTGGCCAAGGTCTTCCCGGACAAGGTGTATATCAGCTGCTACGAGGATGTGAACCCGGAGGTGGACGCGGAGCAGATATTGGAGGAGGTAGCCCACAACAATGCGGACGTGGTGTTCGCCACCAGCGTGCGGATGTACAACGCCTGCCTGAAGGTGGCGGCGCAGCACCCCAAGACCCGCATCCTGAACTGCTCGCTGAACGCGCCGCACCCGCTGGTGCGCACTTACTACCCCCGCACCTATGAGGTGACCTATCTGCTGGGGATGCTGGCCGGTATCATGACCAAGACCGGGCACATCGGCTATGTGGCGGCAAACCCCGTGTACGGCGTGCCCGCTGCGATCAACGCCTTTGCGCAGGGGCTGAAGAGCGTGCGCCCGGCAGGCCGTATCTGGCTGCGCTGGGCCTGCCAGCCCGATGCCGCCCATCCGCTGGATTTTGCTGACTGCCCGGAGATCGACATGGTCTACGCCCGGGACAGTCGGGAGCCTGCCGACACCAACCGGGACTACGGCCTGTGCCGCAAACTGCCGGACGGCAGCTTACAGCCGCTGGGTCTGCCGATCTGGCGGTGGGATACCTTTTATGTGCAGATCGTGCGCTCCATTTTTGACGGCAGCTGGGACAACGCAGCCACCACCCGCGCAGTGAACTACTGGTGGGGTCTGCGCAGCGGCGCAGAGGATCTGGAGTATCAGGAAGCGCTGCCCAGCGGTACGCGGCAGCTGCTGGATCTGCTGGAAACGCTGCAGGGCTCGGACAATGTGCACATCTTCCCGGAAAAGCTGTATGATAACGAGGACAACCTGCACTCCCCGGAGAATAGAGTTTACAGCCCCAAAGAGCTGATGGAGATGGATTGGCTGGATGCCTGTGTACACGGCAAGCTGCCCCATTACGATGAATTGGACGTCAAGACCCGTACCGTGCTGGCGATCAACGGACTGGACAACGTAAAGGGTCTGGAGAAATGAGCCGGCCTGACCGGAAACAGAATGGAGCATACGAACGTGAAAATTCTTGCCATTTCAGATGTCCCGTCCAAGGCGCTGTGGGACTATGACACCCGTGCCCGGCTGGAAGGCATCGACCTGATCCTCTCCTGCGGGGATCTGCCCAAAAAGTATCTGGAATATCTCACAAACTTTACCGCTGCGCCCATCCTGTATGTGCACGGCAACCACGACGGCAGCTACCAGACTCAGGGTGAACCCGGTGGCTGCATCTGCGTGGACGATCAGGTGTACACATGGAAGGGTCTGCGCATCATGGGGCTGGGGGGCTGTCAGCGCTATAATAAAGAGGATACCTATCAGTACACCGAGAAGGCCATGCGCCGCCGTGTGCACAAGCTGGAGCATCAGGCGCACAAAAGGGGCGGCATCGACCTGCTGCTGACCCACGCCCCGGCCAAGGGACTGAACGACGGGGACGACTGTGCCCACAGGGGCTTTGAGTGCTTCAACGAGATTTTGGACGAGTACCAGCCTAAATGGTTCATCCACGGGCACGTACACCTGAATTACGATGCAAAGCTGCCCCGGGTATGCACCCGCGGCAACACCACCGTTATCAACGCCACCGAGCGTTATGTATTCGAGATCCCAGACCCGGACCCGGCCGAAGAGCGTAAGACTCTTTGGCGGATGCTGGGGTTCTGAGCCGCTGCCTATGCAAAAAAGACACCGCACAGCTGTGCGGTGTCTTTTTTGTTGATGGAACCTTATTGTGGGAATAGCGGGCGCGGCAGCAGTGCGGTGCTGTCGGCGGCCCTGTAAAAGTTACAGTTCCAGCTTGCCGGAAAACTTATTGATGACGTAGTAGGCTGCGCCTTCCTCGGGCTTGACGTATACCTTGCAGGACTGTACGCCGACCTTGTGGGTGGTGCGGTAGTCTGCCTTGGCGCGGTCAATGATGTCGGTGATGTTGTACTGTTCACCGCCCATTTCTACATACAGCTCGGGTGCCAGCGGCGGGCGGCCGCGGCGGGCGGGAGCCTTGGTGGATTTGCGGGTCTTACCCTCGGCAGCCGGAGCATCGGCTGCAGGAGCAGAAACTTTCTTTTCAGGCATGATGCATAACCTTCCTTCTGTATTTGATCTGGTGCAGCGGGGCTGCACCGGCGGGCTCCAATGATCTATCATAAGGCAGAAGCAGTGCAAAAAGCACAGACCCGGCTGCCCCATACGAACCGGTACGAAACTATTTGCGTAAAGAAGCTGAACCTATAATTATATAATATGTTTTTGAAATTCATTTGTAAAGCCTTTTTTGCAAAAAACATTGTAAAATCGGTAAGAAACGGCGGAATAAATGGCCGAAGCAGTCTTCCGGTGCTTTTTCCCGGGCAGAGTACGACTTTTCGGCAAAACGAACGGCCATTCATGGGAAAGCCGGGCCACAAATGCGGCGGGCAAAAACGCCCTTTCGCAGAGGAGGAATAAGGCGGAACGGAACTGTCGGCACACGCAGGGGACACAGCAAATAAAAAGCAGAAGCTGCCGCACCGTATTTTTGTGCGGCAGCTTCTGCTTTTCGGTTTTGATATGTACCCCCAATACTGGGTGTCCAGTATTGGGGGTACATATCATTTTTGCTTATTTCTCAGTCTGTACTCAGAGCAGCATTTCCGGTGCTTTCAATTTGTTTAGCAATCATGCTTTCCAGTTCCTGTGTGATCGTTGCACAATTTGCAACACGGTAATTCCAGAAATAAGAAACACCTTCGCACTCTTCCACGGACAAATCGCTGTTGACCAAAAGCAAGCTTTCTGGTGTCACGTTGAGCTTTTCGCACAGAGAAGCATATTTTCCATAATCAATGCTTCGGCTGGATGATTTGGCTTCTACCCAGAAAAATTTCCCATTGATGGAGAACACGACATCCAGCTCATGCGTGCTCCCTACGGATGCCGTTTCTGAAAGGACCACATTGGAGCAAACCGAAACTTCTGCGCCCTGCTCCTCCCGATAGCGGTTCAGGATCTGCTGAACCTGATGCTCTACAAAAAGCTCCAGCCACTTTCCGCTCAAAAAATGCCGGACGGTTTCATTTTGCGCAAGCTCATAGACGATATTCTGCGGATAAATCACAATGGCCGCAAAAAGTCCCATTTTGTCCCATGTCTGAGCAATCTCTGAAAGTGTGGCAAACGATTTTTTGGACGCACCCTTTGGGATACGGAACGAAAAAGAACCGTCGCTCTGCATATGTGTTCGGATAAACTGCAGGAAATCCACCACCACCGGGTCGCAAAGAGCCTCGCCTGTTTTCCATGCCATCCGCTGAACAGCAATCGGTGGGAGTTTTTCCGGCACGACCTGCTGAACGATTTTATACCCACAGTGTTCCAGATGCTCCAATGCGGTCAAAGGCTTCTGGATTTTTGCTTTGACTTCGGGCTTTTCTGCTCCGGGTGTATTCTCGGCCAGATAGTTGAACTTCCATCCGTATTCCCAAGCAGGCGAACGGGTCAGTACTCCGACCGCATGAAATCCGCTGTCATGCTCCTCCATCGGAAAAGTGATCTTGTTCTTATGGACATTGATTTGGAGCGTTTTGTTTTTCAGTGCTTTCTGATAAGCGTCAAGAAAAAATTCCTTTCCCTTATATGCCAGCTCACTGGAATTATTTGCGGAAAGACCAGCATTTTTTGCCAAAGAGAGGAGCAGACAGGTCGCTTTGGGCAGCTCAAGGACCTGTTCCATCTGCGCACCGTCCGGAATATTTGCATTATCGGACGGCGACGATTCGTCTGCCGGAATCTCCTTTGCTGGTGCAGGTGCAGAAACCTCGGGTGTCTTTTTTGAAGCAGTCTCAGATTTTCCAGACTTTGGCAAGGGCTTTGGCTCCGTGTAAACTTCCGCAATGAATGATTCATAGGAATCGATGCACGGAAGTTTTCCAGCCGCTGCAAGTCCTACATAGATTGCGGCCGCCCGCGAGGAATCGCCATAATACTTTTTAGAATCCGCTGCGGCAGCAATATCAGAAAAGGCATTATACCTGCTCAGCTGCGCAGCCTTTTCCGGGAACTGCTTCAACGCGCGGCAGTAGAGCCACTCAAAAAATGAATCCGGGTGCGGCTCTATCGGATACTCACTTCCTTCCAAAGAGTAGCGTAGCAGCTTTCCATTGGTTCGCAGTCGAGTGTCCTTATGGACTTTGGATGGCGCACAGGTCAGAAGGTCAGCGAATGGACCACCATGTTCAAATACCTTGGCAGCTTCAAAAACCGTGCTGATGGGCACATCCTGCGCAACAGAATCCAGACGCAGCAGAAGCCGCAGAGAAGAAACAGTCTCACCCTCCGGCTGAACGGATGCAGAGCTGACTTCCAGAATTGAAACATCCGGGTCTGTTGTATGGACGGCATCATGGACGGCACGGATATTCTGCCGCTTGCTACCGTTTATCCATGTGAATGTCACCGACTGTTCTTTGCAATAGGGGTAGCCGGATATGGGAAAACAAATGGTTCGTGTAGCCATGAACACCTCCAACTTTTTAGGGCAAACAGGTTTATGTAAATCAAGTATAGCACAATCCCGGATGTGCTGCATAGCACTATTATCTGCTTCCGGGAATCTATCTGTGCAAAAAGTGCCGATACCACAGGCATCGGCACTCAGATTAAAAAAGCATTTTGCAAAAATGCGCAGCCTGCATCCACCGGATACAGAACACAAGGGGTTTGGGCACAGCCCAACAAGCATTTTGAATTTGGATTTTGAAAAATCCGATTCAAAAATCGCAAGTTGGTACCGAGTTGCACTGCTTGCGACGTAGATGTTCCCGTTAACTACTGCGTCAGAAATTTTCAGATCACTTCAGCTTTGCGAGGATATCGTCTGCACTCACGCCGCTTGCCAGCAGTTTTTTCAGAACATCCTCTGCTTCGGCTTTCTTTGCGGATTCCGCTGCTTTGGTTTCAGCTTTGACCTTTTTAGCCTCGATTCTGGCGATTTCCTTGTCGATAGATTTCAGCTCTGCCTTCTTGGTTTTCAGGTCAGCTTTCAGCGCATCAATGTTCGCAGTGATGGATGCGATTTCAGCAGCAGCGGCTTCCTTTGCAGACTGCTTTTCAGCAATCTGCGCAGCAAAGTCAACGGTTGCTTTTACGGTCTTGGTCTTGTTCTTGCTTCCTTTGGGACGGGGCATATGGGACACCTCCAATGTTTTTTGATGGTTTCAGTATAACACGCGTTTTTTGTGTTCGCAAGAGGTGCATTTTGTAGAAATAAAAATATATCTATGAGTGAAGCAATAAATCGATTTTGGAATATGCACCGGCGTGGGTCGCTAACTAGTTGAGGAATATCCCCTGCTGGTCGTAGAGTTGTTCAAAGCATTTGGCAACGGCATCTTTTACAGTCATGGATAAAGTTCACCTCAATATGATGGTAGAGAAGTTCGTGCAGCTATGCATACGCATCTGCGTATGATGCAAAAGTATTTTATGATACAGAGAATGTGCAGCCGCGTAATGGCAAAGAATATATTTAATAAAAAAAGTATCCTCCATAGTGATAATGGAGGAACGGCAAAGAAATCGTGCGTCACTACGTAATATTTAGCGCGCTCCTACCCCTCATGGACACCTGATGGGAGAATATCCGGTTCATCTCCCTGCGCTTCCGGGTCAAATCAGAGTGCACATAGCGCTGCAAGGTGATGTTGGCGTTAGCGTGTCCTAACAATTCGCTGAGGGTCTTTACATCGCACCCCGCCTGCAGACAGGTCGTTGCAAAGGTATGGCGCAGCGCGTGCGGACGTATCTGCCGGACAGTTGCCTGTTTCAGATATGCTTTGATGCTTTTTCGGTAGCAACGGGGCTCGGTGGGCTTGGACTCGTTGCCGGACAGAAACCATGCAGCATTGCTGACACATCCGCGCAGCCTTTTCAGCATAATAAGCAGCCGTTTCGGGATTGGAATTTCCCGGCGGGAGGTGCGGGTTTTAGGCGTTTGGATGACTACCTTCGTGTGCCCGTTTCCACAGGAAATTCGGCAGACCGTCCTGCTGATTTTCAGTGTACCGAGTTTCAGGTCAAAATCACCCCACTGTAAGCCGCAGATCTCGCCAATACGCAGACCTAATTCAAGCCCCAGTAATAAGCCGATTTTACGAGGCGTTGGGTTCTCCTGTACATACTGATAAAGCTGCTGCTGCTCCGCCGGGGAGAGGGGTACAGAAATTTTGTCGATGGCTTTTGGCAGCGCTACTTCCAGCTCCATCGGACGGATCAGGCGCAAGTGCGTGGCATATTTGCAGATACGGCGCAGCATGGAGAGGCATTCCCGGGCAGAGGAGTTCCCCAGCGGCTTGTGTGCGGCATCCGTAGGCGCAATGATCTGCTGCATAGCCTGTTCCAGAAAACTTTCCTCAAGAGATGCAACTGGCACTTTACTCAAAACCGGAAGAAGATATTTGTGCAGCGTGTACGAGTAATGCGCATAGGTGGATTCTTTTACTGCATTCCGCTGGGAGTGCAGCCATACCTCAGCCAGTGCTTCAAAGGTCAGGTCGGTTCTTTTCAGGTTGTAGAAGCCTGCCTCTGCTTTCTTTTGAATCAGCACATGTTTGACCTCTGCATAGACCGTGCCATAGACGTAGCCCCACTGGATTTTCCCCTCCGGTGTACGCGCTTTGATGTAGCGGCCTTCCCACCGGCCATCCTTGCGTTTGTGAATGTTTTCTCCCCGTCGTGCCATTTCTGTTTCCTCCTGCGTCTTGGACACCCTTCTGACCACTTATTCTGTCCACCTTCGTTTTTTGCTGGATTTTTCATGCAGAACTGGGCAATGTGCAAAAAACTTTCAGCTTCTGCGAGGTTTTTTCTAAGGTCAGGTGGGATGCATTTGTAAGGATTTCTATTGATTCCCAGATATAACCATGATAAAATAAGAGAAGAATTCAAACAACGATGTCGAAAGATCGGTATCCTCCATTATCACTGTGGAGGATACCCCTTTATTGCGGAAAGGGGTGAACAGGGTGGCATTATGTCTGTTTGAGCACAACGAGAAAGCATATCATGCGGCAGTCCGGATGATGGAGCAGTACGGCAAGGCTGCCATTGTTCATCCGACCGGCACCGGAAAGAGCTATATTGCGTTCAAACTGATCGAGGACAACCCGGAGAAAGTCGTGATCTGGCTTTCTCCCAGTGAATATATCTTCAAGACCCAGCTGGAGAGCCTGAAAAGGAACGACCAGGGCTTTCCGCTGGCAAACGTTCACTTTTACACTTATGCCAAACTGATGTGCTGCACGCAGGCGCAGCTGGACGAAATAGCAGCGCAGAAGCCTGCCTATATTATACTCGATGAATTCCACCGTGCCGGTGCGGAATGTTGGGGCGAAAGCACGGTGGCTTTATTAAAGTTATGCCCGGATGCAAAGCTTCTGGGGTTGACGGCAACAAACATCCGATATCTGGATAATAACCGCGATATGGCCGAAGAGCTTTTTGATAGCCGTGTTGCGAGCAACATGACCCTTGGCGAAGCAGTCGTCAGGGGTATTTTGCCTGCCCCGAAATATGTGACCACAGTTTATCAGTACCAGAAAACGCTTGCAAAGTATCAGGCACGGGTGGATAACCTGCGGGCACCGGGTATTCAGGATGTGAATCAGAAATATCTGGACGCGCTGCGCCGCGCACTGGAGCAGGCAGACGGTCTGGATAGGGTCTTTGCCCATCATATCACGAATAAGGCTGGCAAGTACATCGTGTTCTGCGCCAACAAGGAGCACATGGACGAGATGGTGTCCCATGTGCCGGAGTGGTTCGCCGGGGTCAACCCGGATGTTGTGGTTTACGAAGCCTACTCGGATGATCCGAACACCGACAAGGCTTTTGCAGACTTCAAAACGGACACCAGTGACCGGCTGAAGCTGCTGTTCTGCATCGATATGCTCAACGAGGGCGTCCATGTAGAGGGAATTTCTGGGGTCATCCTGTTCCGACCTACCATTTCTCCCATCATCTACAAGCAGCAGATCGGACGAGCCCTGACCGCTGGTGATACCGCAGCCCCGCTGATTCTCGATGTGGTCAACAATTTTGAGGGACTGACCAGCATTTCCGGTCTACAAAGTGAGATGCAGGAGGCGGTTCATCGTCTGTATGCCAACGGCGAGGGCGATAAGATCGTCACCGAGCGGTTTGAGGTCATCGAGCAGGTGCACGACTGCCGGGTGCTGTTCGAACAGCTGCAGGCGAGCCTCTCTTCCGGTTGGGAGCACTACTTCTCTGAGGCGAGCATTTACTATGCGGAGCACGGCAACCTGAACGTCCCGAAACTGTACACCACACCCGGTGGTCTGAGCCTTGGTGTGTGGCTGGTGACCCAGCGCCGTGTGCGCGAGGGACAAATTCAAGGCAATCTGACCGAGCAGCAGATCGCACGGCTGGACAGCATCGGCATGGTCTGGGGCAACCGGAAGGAAATTGCGTGGCAGCATGGATTTGAGGTCGCAAAGAAATACCACGACACCTACGGAAATCTGATGGTGCCCGGAAAATATGTGGACCCGGACGGCTACCCACTGGGGCAGTGGATCATCAAGACCCGACAGCAAAAGCTGAATGGCCGCTTAAAGGAAGAACGCATCTCGCAGCTTGATGAAATCGGCATGGTGTGGAACATATTCGATGCCAAGTGGGAAAAGGCTTATGCGTTGGCTGCGGCCTATTATGAGGAGAATGGCAATCTGAACATCCCGCGTTCCTATGTGACAGCGGCTGGCGAACGGCTGGGGCAATGGGTCGCAAGCCAGCAATGGGCGTACCCGAAAGGAAAGCTGACGGACGAACAAGTCGAGCGGCTGAACAGAATCGGGATGTACTGGGGCAACCGCAATGACCGCCAGTGGAACGAAGGATATCAGGAAGCCAAGCGCTACTTTGATGCCCACGGAGACCTGAATGTACCAGCCGATTATGTGTCACCGGGTGGTTACAACCTCGGAAATTGGGTCAAGAGGCAGCGGTACGCACGGCTGAATCCCGAAAAAAGCGGTGCGGTGCTGACAGAGGAGCGTATTGCAAAGCTGGATGAGATCGGGATGCGGTGGGAGAAAGCGGATTCGAGACCGCGCCGGTTGGAGTTGGCACAAGGACCTCATAGGGAAAGCGAAAAACTGAATGTTTCGGCTAACCACAAAACGGGGGAAGAGATCGGTTTGTGTAGTTGATAGCGAGATCCAAAGCACTTGCTGCAATTTGGGTCGGAAAAGTTACGTGAGTCGTAAAAAGAAAATCTAAAGGAGTTATTGGAGAGGATTATGTCAAAGTTTCAGCATGATGTGATGTTGAGGGTCGTGAAGATCCTGAATGTTCTGATGATCGAGCTGCCGTTTGCGGCCTGCTGGTTCCTGTACTACTCGCACCAGACCTATGCAAATCTGGCATGGGAGGGTCATTTTGCGATTTTAGGCCTGTTTTTTATCCTGTACATTGTACTCGGTAAAATCTACGATGCGTTCTGGATGTCCATGCAGCGGGTCTCAGAACTGGTGTACGGCCAGATCCTTGGCGCGATGGCAACCGATGGTATTTTGTACATCGTGATCTGCCTGATGTCCGCAAAGTTCTGCAACCTGTTGCCGGGTATTGCGGCAATTGCGGGGCAGTTGGTGATGGCTGCAATCTGGGCATCCTGCGCACATAAATGGTACTATACGACCTTCCCGCCGCAGAAGACCGCAGTCGTCTACGATGTGCGACACGGCATGGAAAAGCTCATCAACGAGTACGGCCTGAGCCAGAAATACGATGTGCAGGTCACCCTGAGCGTGTCGGAGTGCTTGGCAGACCTGAGCATTCTGGACGGCATGGAGACTGTTTTTGTCAGTGGTGTTCACAGCCATGAACGAAACATTATCCTGAAGCACTGCGTAGGGAAGGGCATCAATATGTTCGTCATCCCCCGTGTGGGCGACGTTATTATGAGCGGCGCGTGGCCGATGCATATGTTCCATCTGCCGATGCTGCGCGTCGGTCGCTACATGGCAAGCCCGGAGTTCTTGTTCATCAAGCGCGCGATGGACATTGTGATCTCACTGCTGGCACTGATCATCTTGAGCCCGCTGTTCCTGATTACGGCCATTGCGGTCAAATCCGATGGTGGTCCCGCCTTCTATAAGCAGGTGCGTCTGACCAAAGACGGCAAACAGTTCGAAATTCTGAAGTTCCGCTCCATGCGCGTGGATGCAGAAAAGGATGGCGTGGCACGGCTTTCCACCGGCGACAAGGATGACCGTATTACAAAGGTCGGTCACATTATCCGCGCCTGCCGCCTGGACGAGCTGCCTCAGTTGCTGAACATCCTGAAGGGTGATTTGTCTGTTGTGGGCCCCCGTCCGGAGCGCCCGGAGATCGCCGCACAGTACTGCGAGGAGATGCCGGAGTTTGCGCTGCGCCTGCAGGCAAAGGCTGGTCTGACTGGTTATGCACAGGTATATGGCAAATATAATACCACCCCCTACGATAAGCTGCAGATGGATCTGATGTATATTGCCCATCCTAGCCTGATCGAGGATCTGAAAATCATGTTGGCGACCGTGAAAATTTTGTTCATGCCGGAGTCTACCGAGGGCGTAGCGGAAGGTGCGACTACGGCGATGGGGCAGGAGTAAACACGTCGATTTGACGGCGATAAAAGATTTTTTTAACTGGTATGCACGACAATTATTTGTAGAAATACTGGGTTTTGGCAAGGCGAAGGTTCCACACTTTTTGTGATGAATCTGAGCTGTTTTGCAATAGTAAAAGAGGAGCTTATCGGATGAAAAAATACGCAATTATCACGATGGATGTTGAAGACTGGTATCATACATATTTCCCGGAGGCAAATGTAGACCGTTCTATTTCGCTTCTGGACGGTTTGGACGTGGCACTGGATATTATGAAAAAGGACGATATCCACGGCTCGTTCTTTGTTGTTGGTGAGATTGCGGATAAGCTCGCAGATAAGCTCCGTGAGATGGACAAAGAAGGCCATGATATCGCAGTTCACAACTGCCAACATCTTCGCCCTGTAACGATGACTCCGGACGAGTTCCGCAGCCAGTTGCTGGAGGCAAAGCAAAAGATCGAGGGAATTCTTGGACATCAAGTTCATGGTTACCGCGCACCAAGCTTTGGCATTGACGATGAACGACTCGACATTGTGCGAGAGTGCGGTTTTAAGTACGACTCCAGTAAGCTGAAACCGCAGAAGAGTGCCAAGTACGGTGTGCTGAATTTGAAGGACTTTAAGGAAACGATTCCTTGTGTTCACCAGACTAAAGGCTTTACGGAGTTTGAGGTCAGTACTGAGAAGATTGGCGATATGAATATGCTCCTTGGCGGCGGGTATATTCGGATGCTACCGTGGTTCTTTATGAAGCATATGACCCAGAAGTATTTGGACTCTGGTAAACCCTATGTGATGTACATCCATCCGATTGATTTGTCACCGAAACCTATGCCGAAGGTGGAGGGTATCAGCTTCGACCGGTATCTTCGTACACATATTGGCCGCCGCCATATGGTTTGGCGTTTCAAGAAGGTAATTGAGATGCTCAAAAAGAGTGGCTACGAGTTCGTGACTTTTGAGGAACTGCTGAAAATCTATCCTAACAAAGAATGAGGCAATAATGGATTCCATTCATGTTACGAATTATGAGCCGAACATAGGACTGGGGCTAAGGATAGCACTTGTGACCGATATGCACAGTATGCCATACGATGAGTTACTGATGCTACTTACAAAAGAAAGTCCCGATGCGATTCTCCTCTCTGGCGATACTTTGGAGCGACACAAGGAAGGAAAAAGTGAATGGAACTTTCTATCAATGGAACAGTGGCAGTTTCTGCCGGAGATGAAAGGCCCAATGGTTAGTCTGATGCGGGTGCTGGATCGTCTGGTCGAGCATAAGGGGATTGAAGATGAAGAAGAGGAAGACCTCGGCTTAGCGTTTCTCCGAGATATAAGCAAACTGGCCCCGGTGTTCATGTCGGTCGGAAACCATGAATGGTATTTTACCGCTGAAGATGAGAGATTCTTCGTAGACCGCAATATTACAGTTTTGGATAATGCCGATGTGCAGGTGACTATTAAAGGTAAGAAGCTGCGCATCGGTGGATTGTCCACTCGCTATGATTTGGATTGGTTGGAGGAGTACGCACAAAAAGAAGGAACGAAAATTCTTTTGTGCCATCATCCAGAGCATTACAAATACAAGATTAAGGATAGAAAAATAGACACCTTCGACTTGGTTTTATCCGGGCATTACCATGGAGGGCAATGGCGCATTGGTAATGTTGGTGTGTACGTGCCAAGGATTGGGCTGATGATTCCAAAGGTCAAAGGAAAATTTGGAAAGCACATTATCAGCGCAGGCGTTTCAAATACGACCCGGTTTCCAAGATTGGGCAATCCCCGGGAACTGGTAATGATAAAGATATAAATAATAGGAGTAAAAAACATGTGGGAGCCGAGAACGTATGACCCAAGCAGATTTGATGACATTCTTGAAATGTCAATTGAAAACTATGGTAAGGAAAACGATATCTGTGATCCGGCCTTTTTGAAGCACCAGTATTTTGAAAATCCTGCGGGAGACGCCCTGATTGAGCTTGCCGTTGATCCGGAAAATGGAACGCTTGCAGGTCAGTATGTTGTCCAGCCAGCGAAGATCAGGGTATTTGGAAAAGACGAGAAGTGTGTTATATCCTTGAATACACTTACGAGGAAGGCTTATCGCGGACAAAAAATCTTTGTTAGGCTTGCAGAACGTACATACGAGAGGGCAGCGAGAGAAGGGTATGCGCTTGTATATGGGGCGCCCAATAAAAACTCCTATCCTGGATTCATGAAGAAGCTGGCTTTTAAAGATATCCATCATTTCCCGCTGTATGCGCGTCCGCTCAATTTGAACCATATGGTGATGGAACGGATGAATAATTCTGCGCTTGCAGCGATTGCGACGCCGTTTCAGGTGTTTTTCCCGAATAAGGGGGCAAGTACAGAGAACATCGTTGAGCTGACGGAGCAAAATGTCGGTTTATTTGATGCGTTCTGGGACAAGATCAAGGATAAGTACAACATCATGGGTGTGCGCGATTCTGAGTATATCAGGTATCGCTATATGAACGTCCCCAGACGAGAATATTACCCTTATGCGGCAATCAAGGATGGTCAGATTGTGGCTTATGCGGTTGGTCGCATCCGTGAGGTTGCCGGATTTGAGACGGGAATGATTGCGGATTTCCTGTTCCTGCGTGGATATGAAAAAGATGCTGAACAGCTGGTAAAAAACCTTGTGAAAAGGATGAAGGATGAAGGCGCAAGCCTTGCCGCGTGTGTCATTCTCGCCAATGCCGAAGAAACAAAGGTTCTGAAAAAGTGTGGGTTCTATCGCATTCCTGATAAGATTCTCCCGCAGCCTACGCCGCTGATTCTTAGAGTGCTTGGAGATGATTCGGAGGAGAAACTTTCAGACATTAACAATTGGTTCTTTACAACTGGCGATTATGATGTTGTGTAATCGTGTATTATAGAGTTTTAGGTATTCCTAGTCACAGAAATAAAAATAATACGAGTCGATTTAATTATTGGACAAATGGCTGACGAGGAGTTAAATGAGTATGAGAATATTAATGCTATCTTATAGAATACCATTTCCATTAACTGCGGGATTTAGAATTAGAATTTTTAACAGTGCTAAGTATTTAAAGAAAAGTGGCCATACGATAGATTTAATGTTTCTTGGAAAACATAGCGAACTGGAAAAATATAATGACGAGTTGCGAACTGTATTTGATGAAATGTGGTGCTTTGAAGTAGAACCGCTTGAAGTAGTCTGGAATTTGTTTACAAAGACGTTGCTACGAAAAAAGCCATTGCAAGTAGCACTCTATTGGAACAAGAAAATGAATAGGTGTATTCTTAAAAATCAAGATAAATACGATTTAATCCTTGGGAATTCTGTTAGAAATGCCGAGTATTTGTTGGAAATACCGTCAAATAAGGCGTATTTGGATTTGCATGATGCAGCTTCCTATAACTATAAGAACCTAATTCCAAAGTTACATTTCCCGAAGAAGCTGCTATATATTGTTGAATATAATTTGCTAAAAAAATATGAATGCTGGATAAGCAGCAGAATACAGAACATTTGCATTATATCTAATGCGGATAGAGAGTATCTAAAAAGAAATGGAGCGGAAACTTCAAACATGCAGGTTATTCCGGTGGCTGTTCGGGATGATATTAGAAATATGAAAACGAGCGTCTATAATGATGAAATATCTGTTTGCTTTTTAGGAAAAATGTCCTATCAGCCTAATGAAGACGCCGCTGTGTGGTTTGCAAAAGAAGTGTTCCCAGTCATTAAGGAAAAATACAAAGAATTTAGGTTTTATATTATTGGGATAGAGCCAACAAGAAAAGTAATAGAATTATCAGAGCGTAGCGGGGTAATAGTAACGGGATTTTTGGAGAATCCATATGAAATAGTAGAAAAATGCGTGGCAATGATTGTTCCAATACGAAATGGTGCGGGTATGCAAAATAAAATTTTGGAGAGCATGGTTGTAGGAACACCTTGCATTATTTCATCGATTGCGGAGGAAGGATTAAACGGTATAAATTGGCAGACGTATATTGTTGCTAATTCAAAAAATGAGTACATTGAAGGTATAGAGCGCATAATTGGCGACTACGAATTAAGAAAAAAGATCAGCGATGAGGGAAAAAAATTTGTAAGTCAATATAAATGGCCAAACATTGAAAAAAAACTATGTGACTTTCTAAAGCTAAATGATATCGAGGGTAGAGACATATAATGAAAATACTAATATCATCACTTAAATTTGGTGTTGGACATGTTGCACATCTAAGGGCATATATGCAATTGGTGAAAAGCTGTGGATATGAAGCCGCAGCATTTGTTAATGGAAGGTATATTGAATTTCTCGATAGAACAAGTTGCGAATTTTTCGATAACAGGGAACAAATCAAACTGTTTAGCCCGGATGTTGCGATTATTTATAATACAGGATTTGAAGATATTAATTTCCTAAAATTCTGTAAAAGTGAGCATATAAAAACAATCTTTGTCTTGCATGAGCCATATATGGGAATTAGAGAACTTTTAAAAGACGGTGACTATTGTGTTAAAGAAGCAGTAGGCTCAATGCTGAATTCTTATCTGTGTTCAAAAGCAGATTTAGTGTTTTTAAGTAGTAAATACGCAATTGAGAATTGCAAAAAATATATGCCAAGAGCATACAAAAAAAGTGCCGAATTTCCTTTAATATTTCAAGATTCGTTTCTGATGAAGGGAAAACGAAAATACTTTTCTTTAATTGGCGGCTATGCTTATTCACACGGCTCAGATATATTTTTGGACTTTATAAAGAAGTCATATAGGACAAATAATATACTGTTCCAAATAGCAACGAGGAACAATATAGAAGAACAGCTGAATGATCCAATAATAAAAAAAATGATAGAGAGCGAGAGGCTCGTAGTCAAACAGGGCAAAGCTTTATCGTCAGAAGAAATAGACGCAGCCTATCGAAGCAGCATATGTACATGGAATGGATATCGCCGTTCGACGCAAAGTGGAGTCTTGGCAAATTCTTATATGCAGGGGACACCTGTTATTGCTACAAATGTTGGAAGTTTTAATGAGTATGTAAGTGACGGTAAAACCGGAAAAATTATTGGCAACTTTGAATATGAAACGTTACTGAATTCCTATTTGGAAGTGTCAAATAATATAGAAACAATGGAAAAGTGCTGTAGAGATACATTCAAAACGTACTTTTTCTATGCAAATCAAAAAGATATATTTACTAAAATCATGACACAATTTATGAGGGATAGTATATGATCATCACAAAAACACCCTTCCGCATGTCCTTCTTCGGTGGCGGTACCGACATGGAGAGTTTCTTTAAGGAAAATGGCGGCTCGGTTCTTTCTACAACCTTCGATAAGTATTGCTATGTGAATGTACGTCACCTTCCGCGATTCTTTGATTATTCTACAGAGCTTTCCTACTCAAGGACGGAGCGTGTGACAAACATCGACGATATTCAGCATCCGGCGATTCGAAATGCAATGAAGATGCTTGATATGCACGAGATTCGTCTTACGTATGAAGCTGACCTTCCGGCGCGTTCTGGCCTTGGCACTTCTAGCTCTTTTGCGGTTGGAATGCTGAATGCCTTCTATGCGCTTAAAGGGAAGTATGCGGATAAGAAAAAGCTAGCAGATGAAGCAATTTACCTTGAGCGCAACCTGTGCCAAGAAGCTGGTGGTTGGCAGGATCAGATTGCAGCGTCTTTTGGCGGGTTTAACCGCATTAACTTCAATGCAGATGGCTATGAAGTATTGCCTGTCATTATTTCGCCGGAGCGCAAAAAACAGCTTAATAAGAATCTGATGATGTTCTTTACGGGATTTACGCGATTCTCCTCTGATGTGCAGAAAGCAAATGCTGTAGGTAAGCAAGATAAGACTGCTCAACTTAAGGAGATGCTTGCTCTCGTTGATGATGCAGAGCGCGTTTTGACGGACAAGAACACTGACCTTGATGATTTTGGCAGAATGCTTGACCATACTTGGAAGCTGAAGCGTCAAACAGGTTCGGCTGTTTCGACTAATAGCATTGATGATTTGTACGCAAAAGGTATGGCTGCCGGTGCACTGGGCGGAAAACTGCTCGGTGCTGGTGGCGGAGGATTTCTTGTGTTCTATGTGCAGCCGGAGCATCAGGATGCTGTTCGTTGGGCTATGCGGGATTTAATGTACATCCCATTTGAGTTTGAAGACGGCGGTACAAGGGTAATCCATTATACACCAGAGATGTATGAGCCGAGGTAGTAGAAGACTATGCCTATATTATAAGGTGTCAGGAGAGGAATTAACCGATTATGTACAAAGAGCCAACAGTACTGGCAATTATATTGAACTATAAGACATACGAGCAGACTTTAGAAATCATTGACAAGTTAAAACTGTTAAAGTATTCAAATCTTGATATTCTGGTGGTAGATAATTTTTCTCCAAATGAATCAGCTACGGTTTTGGAAGATAGTTCCGCACATGATGGATTTGTGTTTATAAAAAATACAAGGAACGCCGGATATGCTGCAGGTAATAATATCGGAATTCGATATGCTGTTGAGCATGAATATAAATACTCGTGGATTTTGAACAATGACCTTGTTTTTGACGATATGGAAATACTGAGGAAACTGGTCAATGTGGCAGAAAATGATCCACGGATTGGATGTGTCGGTCCTAAAATCAAAGATTTAGATGGAAATATTGTGGCTCCCTATATCAAAAGACCAACATGGTGGGATTTGTCTATTGGGATTAAAAATGCCAGAAATGAACGAGCTAAGCATAGGTTCGAATCGGGAATGGTCTACAGAGTGTATGGTTGTTGCATGTTGCTTAGAAATTCTATGATGGAGCAAGTTGATTACATGGATGAGCGAACGTTTCTTTACAGTGAGGAAGACATTCTTGCAGAACGGTTGCGTTCGATAGATGCGGATACTTATTACTGTGCGGATACGAATGTGGTTCATTTGGAATCGATGACAGTCAATGCTGTGCAAGGTGAAAAATCTGTAAAAAAAGTGAAGACGGTTTTAAAAAGCATGAACATATATTTAAGGGACTATTTGCATTATGGATTTTTTCTTAGAGGAGTTTGCTTACTTGTGAGAGGGGCAATCATATTAATCAGGGGGTGAATATGTGCAAAAGATTAGCTTGAAAGTGACAGCAGCAGAAATATTTGTATTTGTAATGCAACTTCTCTATTTTGCAGCCTCCAGTGAAGTGAGTCAGAGCGATTTTTACGATTTGATTCTTATCTTCGGGTATTCTTTTGCTGGGCTTATGGCGATTTTGGCCTGCATGACAAAGAGAATCGACTTGCAAAGTATACTTAAGCTTGTTTTCATTGTTGCGCTTGTGGTAGCTACGGCGCTGAATTCAGCGGGCAGAGAATTTGTGCTTTTAATTCTATTCTTAATAGTATTGAACAATTCTGAGCAAGATAGAATTGTAAGCGCGTTTTATATAGCGGATATAGTCGCATTGATAGTGAATGTATGTCTGTCTGTTGCTGGAATATATAGTATATATTCACAATATAATTCGGACTATATGACCTTTGGGTTTCTTAATTCAAACTTCCTTGGGATAATGATTTTTGATATCGTTGCGTTATTGATTGTCCGAACAAATGGTCAAAAAATAAGTGCATATATTGTTGCTGCCTTGGCGGGCTTATTCTGCTGGCAATATGCGTATTGTAGATCAGCTGCACTGTCAATTATTATTTTGTTGTTTTTTTCCCTTTTCAGAAAGGCGTTCGAAGGGAAAAGGGTATTCTCATTTAGCTTGAAATTTTTGTATGTAATATTGGCGGGAGTGTCAATAGTTCTTGGAAAAATCGGAGTGAAAAATTCTATTCTGATGATGCTGGATGGAGTACTGTCGGGAAGAATCATAGCATGGAACGTTTACTTTAATAATAAGCCTATAACATTGCTTGGAGCTATGTTTTATACAGGAGTCTTTTATCCGTTAGACAATGCGTACCTTTTCTTACTATTTAGATATGGCTTAATTGTGTTTGCAATATATGGTGTGCTAAACTACCTTGTTTCCAAAAGGATGATTGCAAGCAAATCTTATGCCTTGCAGATTGTTTTTGTGGCACTGTCATTTTACTCACTAATGGAATTCAGTCCCATGTCAGTATTCAACAATATTGGATTGGCACTTTTGACGACCCGAAAGACAGAGGAATCAGAATGAAGAATTTTGTAACATTATTTAACTCACAAAATGTTCATTTGATTAAGGATGTTGGACTCATTCCATATGGGATGTACCGCTTTGAAAATTATGAGAGTTATATTGCTACCTACAATAATGGAGACTATGGACATTTGCAAGACGCTGTCAAAGGCTTGAAACTTTGGTTCGTTAAGAAATATACAGGGAATTTTACGATTGATAGTGTTGCTTTTTTACTGAAAAACTCAAAAAGGATCGATGTTCTGAACTTGTATCATACAACCTTCAGAAGTGCTGTCTTTTCATTGGTTTATAAAAGAATTAATCCGAATGGGAAAATCTATCTTAAATTGGATGGTGGATATACGCAGGAAGAGACTCCGTGGTATAAAGCGTTTCGTCGATATGCAATGTGCAGGGCGGATCTCGTGACAACCGAGCTGAAAGAAACACGTGGGGCACTGATTGAGAGTTGGCATAGACAGATTGGACTGTTGCGTAACCCATATCATCCAGCTGACTTAAAAAAATATATTCCATATTGCGATAGATCCAATACAATTCTGACGGTAGGAAGAATTGGGACCCCCCCAAAAAATACAGAAACGCTTTTGAAAGCTTTTTTATCAGTTTCTGATAAAATTCCCAATTGGAATCTTTTATTGGTTGGTCCGGTTGAGTCCTCCTTCCGGCAGCAGATGGAGAATTTGTTTGATCATGACCCATCGCTGAAACAAAGGATTGTTTTGTATGGAAATGTTGAGAATCGTGATGAGTTGATGCAACTATACAGTACTGTGAAGCTCTTTGTTTTTCCTTCGCGGTGGGAGAGCTATGGCATCGCTTTGATGGAAGCGGGACTGTGCGGAACTTTTCAGATGTGCAGTGAATTACCTGCATCCAAAGAACTCACGAATGATTTTGAATATGCAGTGCATTTTCCTGCTGAGGATGTGAACAGCCTGTCAGAATTGCTGGAAGTGTATTGCACAGCCGATAATTTTGAGATGGAATGCAAGGCAAAAAAAGAACGAGAATATATCATCGAGAATTGCTCGCTCGAACAGGTTTGTGGACAACTGAATAAGATGATAGATGAGATATAGAGGAATAGCAAATGGGAATTTCAAGCCGCCTTAAGATGATAAAAAATTATATTGGCTGGAGAAAAGAAAATAAAGAAAGAAATTTTACATCGCTTTTTACAGTTGGAGACCGCAATAAAATCAAAGTAGGAGACTATACTTATGGACGGTTGAATGTCGCGATGTGGGATGCTCCGGATGAAAGCTTAAGCATTGGTAAATATTGTTCAATTGCAACGACAGCACGTTTTATTTGCGGGGGGGGGCACGAGATGAACGTACTCTCTACGTACCCGTTTTGCCAGAAATTTTTGGGGGACGGTAACGCTGTAACCAATGGTCCAATCATTTTGGATGACGATGTCTGGGTTGGGGATTCGGCAATGATTATGTCGGGTGTACATATTGGACAAGGGGCTGTTATTGGTGCCGGTGCAATTGTGACACATGATATGCTGTAGGAACTCCTGCCAGAGTTGTCAGATATCGCTTTGATGAAAAAATAATCGAAAAGCTTATGCAAGTGGATTACACAAAACTGAATCCTGAAAAGATAAAAGAGAATATAAGCCTTTTGAAAACACAGGTAACAAAAAAATGTGGACGAAATGGTGAATCTCTTTAAGTGAAACACGAAGTTTATATATCCGATTTTGTGAAAGATAAGATATTATGGAGAAAGCTGCAAGCATAAAGAAAAATTTTTTATACAACATATCGTATCAGATGGTTTCGGCACTTATTCCAATTATACTTACTCCTTATATAGCACGCGTCTTGACAGCAAATGGGGTGGGCATAAGTAGCTATGTAACAGCGAATGTTACATATTTTCAACTCTTTTCCTTCTTAGGAATTGCAGGACACGGACAACGAGAAATAGCAATTGTAAGAAATGATAAGCAGAAGGTAAGTAGAATATTTTGGGAACTTCAGTTATTTCATTTCCTCTGTGGTGCAATCGTTTTGGTTGTGTATCTGGCATTTGTGGCGATGGTTCCATCCAAAGATGTCCGAATTTATTATATTCTTAATATCATTATGGTTGTAGCCTCGATTTTGGATATCTCGTGGCTTTATCAAGGATTTGAATGTTTTCGGAACATTGCGATAAAGAATGTGATTGCAAAGGGGTCGATGGTTCTTTTTTGCCTTCTCTTTGTAAAAACGGAAAATGATCTCTGGAAATACATTCTGATCAATGCGCTTGGTCTTTTAGCCAGTAGTGCATTTCTTTGGAAAGAACTTTATCAATATGTTTTTCCACTTCATAGGGTGACGGATATCCATGTTTTTCGCCATACAAAGCCGGTTCTTATTTTCTTCATTCCGACGATTGCGGCATCTGTGTATTCTATTTTGGATAAATCTGTGATAAATGTTGTTACACATTCAAATCTTCAGAACGGATATTATGAAAACGCGTATAAAATTTTAACGATTCTTAATGTGGCGGTTCAAAATCTTTCGACGGTTATGTCGCCGAGAATGTCAAGCATCTATGGATCAGGCGACGAAGACAAGATGAAGGACTATTTAAACTCGGCGTTAGAGGTTATGCTCTTTCTTGCTATGCCGCTTGCGTTTGGTATGGCAAGCGTTGCAAAAAACTTTGTCCCGATTTTTTTGGGGGATGGTTGGAGTCCGGTTATACCACTACTGTATGTATTTATGCCGCTGGTTGTGGTACTTGGATTTAGTACTTACCTAGATGGAATGTATTTGGTTCCTTCAGGAAAAAGATTACAGAGTGCGGAGATAATCTGTATTGGGGCGGCGTTGAATCTGGTACTAAATTTTGTGATGGTAACATATTGGCAAGCGCTGGGTGCGGCAGTTGCCACACTTATTACAGAAGGTGTCATTGCCACATTAATGTTGCATTTGTCAAAAGACGTTATAGACAGGAAGAGAATTCTATATGCATTTCTACGTTATGCTATTTATGGGATAATTGTATTTGCTGGATCGACATTTGCTGGAAAATGTATAGATAATAATTATGTGATTGTTCTACAGATATTTGCAGGTTGTTTGATATATGTGCTCTTACTCATAATGACAAAAGATCCGATTTTGGTAGCGGGATTTCAAAAGGTGAATTCTTTTTCTAAAGGTAATAGATTATGACAACACAGAGCAGTTCATATAAGGCAATAGATTATGCCAAATTTATTTTCAGCATTTTGGTAATAGCTCTTCACTGTGGACCTTTTGAGTGTGTAAGTGCAGACGCGAGCTATTACTTTACGCAATGTGTTACCAGAGTCGCTGTACCATTTTTCTTTGTATGTAACGGCTTTTTCGCATTTACGCCTAGAGAGTATAATTGGAAAACGGTGGCAAAGCAGTGCAAAAAACTCATTCGTATGTACTGTATATGGACAATAATATATTTTCCTGGCTTTGTTTCAGCTTATGATACTTTAAAAGAGGCTGCTGTGGCATTTATTCTAGGACATGGATATGCGCACCTTTGGTATCTTGCGGCAGCTGCAGTTGCAATTTTCATGTTCTATATTATTAAAACAAGATGTGTGAGCTGGAAGAAAATATTCGCACTAGCAGGAGCATTATATTTGTTTGGCCTATCGTACGATAGCTATTATGCTGTCTTTCGTAGACTTCCGATTTGGAACGTTCCTTTAATTCATACGGTGGCCAGATGCTTGCTGAGCCAATTGCATACAACAAGAGACGGAGTGTTTTTTGGTTTTCTTTTTGTGGCAATTGGAGCATACATTGCAGAAAACAAACAAAGAATCAACAAACGTTTATGTGCGAAGGGATTTATGATTTCTGCAGGAGCGGCAATAGTAGAAGTAGTTGCTGTTCGCGCGCTGCGGTGGCAAAGAAGAACGGATGCTGTTGACTTATATGTGTTTCTAATTCCGATGGCAACTTTTCTTTTCTGCTACTTGTTATGCTCGAATAGTAACTCAAAAAAGACATCGTCTAACATAAGAAAGGAATCAACGATTATCTATCTTGTGCATATATGGGTAAGAACAATCTATTTACGAATCGGTGTTCCTGTCTTAAGCAACTTGTCTGGAGAAATACTGGCAGAGAATTCCTTTTTGATTTTTTGTATAGATGTATTGGGTTCGATTATGGTCGCAAAGGTATTGATTATAGCGTCTAAAACACAACATGGTAGAAAAATTTACAAGTGGCTTTTTTAAAGAAGAATTCAGGGAAAAGGACTTTAGGCTATGAAAACAGTAATAATGGCAGGCGGCAGGGGCACCCGGATTTCCTCTGTTGCCAGTGATATCCCCAAGCCGATGATAAAAATCGAAGGAAAGCCTGTTCTGGAGCATGAGTTGGAGTGTCTGCGTGACCAAGGATTCACAGACATTATTTTGACCGTCTCACATCTCGGAAACATCATCATGGACTATTTCGGAGATGGTTCAGGCGTATCTCCGGCAACAGGAAAACCCTTTGGTGTTCATATTGAATACTATTTTGAGAAGGAGCCGCTAGGCAATGCTGGTGCACTTTTCAAAATCAAGGATAAGCTGGATTCGGATTTTCTACTGCTGAATGCCGATGCGGTGTTCGATGTGGATTTCAATCGATTCGTAGCCTTTCATAAACAGCATGGAGGGGTGGTTACGCTTTTCACACATCCGAATAGCCATCCCTACGACAGCGGACTCATTATTGCTGATAAAAATGGGGCTGTTGAGCAATGGCTGGCTAAGGAAGATGAACGTCCGGAGTACTATCGTAATCGTGTCAATGCTGGACTTCATGTTATCAATCCGAGCGTTTTGGACCATTCGGGGATTGATGCGAGTAAGGTTGGCACTGTGGGAGAGAACGGGAAACCCATCAAGGTTGACCTAGACCGGCAGCTCCTTAAGCCGTTGGCAGGAACCGGAAAGATGTTCTGCTACGATAGTCCCGAATATGTGAAGGACATGGGGACACCTGAACGCTATTATTCTGTATGCGAGGATTACAAGACTGGTCGCGTTTCCGGTAAGAATCTGAAGAACAAGCAGAAAGCGGTGTTCCTTGATCGGGACGGCACTATCAATAAATATGTGGGTTTCCTTCGGAACATAGACGAGTTTGAACTGATAGACGGCGTTGCAGATGCAATCAAAAAAATCAATGCTTCCGGTTATTTGGCAATCGTTGTTACGAATCAGCCTGTGATTGCCCGTGGTGAAGTGTCCTTTGAAGGACTCGAAGAGATTCACAACAAAATGGAGACACTTCTAGGCAAAGAGGGCGCATATCTGGATGCAATCTACTTCTGCCCGCACCATCCGCACAAGGGATACGAAGGGGAACGCCCGGAATTGAAATTTGACTGTGATTGCCGCAAACCGAAACCCGGAATGCTGCTGAATGCAGCACGGGACTTTAACATTGACCTGTCGCAGTCTTGGATGATTGGCGATGGGGAAAATGATATCAAAGCGGGTCAGAATGCCGGATGTCAGACTGCTTTGATTGGTTCTGAGTCCTACGGACAGACTGTGACGGTATCGTCTTTGAAGGACTTTGTGGAAAAATACCTGAAATAAGAGGGAGATTGCAGCTATGCGTGAATTGGATAACCGACTGATGAGACATATCGACCTGTTGGTAGAACGATACCCCTCTTTAGAATCTGCGAAGAATGATATTGTTGCCGCATACCTTTTGCTGGAGGAGTCCTATGAGAACGGTGGAAAGCTTCTTGTGGCCGGCAATGGTGGTTCTGCAGCAGATGCGGAGCATATCGTTGGTGAGTTAATGAAAGGCTTCAAGCTGCCCCGTAAGCCTGAAACTGACTTCGCAGAAAAACTGGTTGCGGAAAATCAGGAACTCGGTGCTGTCTTGGCAGAAAACCTGCAGGGGGCACTTCCTGCTATTGCACTGGATGGTCATCCTGCCCTGTCCACAGCCTATATGAATGACTGTGAACCACTACTTTGCTTTGCACAGCAGGTCAATGGTTACGGTAAATCCGGGGATGTGTTCCTTGGCATTTCCACAAGTGGTAACAGTAAAAATGTGCTGTATGCGGCGACAACTGCACACGCTAAGGGAATGAAGGTCATTGGACTGACGGGAGCAAAGGACAGCAAACTGAGGGATATGAGTGATGTGTGCATCAAAGCCCCGCAGACGGAGACTTACATGATTCAGGAGCTACATTTGCCCATCTATCATTGCCTATGCTTGATGCTGGAAAATAAATTCTTCTCAGAATGACATTTCATCATATTAATACTATGTTTTGCGCGTGAAGTTAAGTATACTGAATTTAAAAGGAAAACCCAACTATGGAAGAAAATAACAATCAACAGAAGCCACATTGGAAGACAATCCTGACTAAAATTCGTAATGACCTTGAGAATATTAGAACTCGAAACCCCAAATTTTTTGACGCTGCAGCCACGATAATACAAGTGATGTGGACGCTTGCCAATACATTCTGGAATTCGGCTATATTAAATAACGCGGTTTTAACAGCATGTATTACATTGGCAACGTGTGGAGTATTGTGCCTTTCGCAGTGGGTACTGTTAACAAATAGACGGGAACGTGAAGTTGCTGAGCAAAAAAGACTTAGTGAATGCGAAATTGCTGAGCAAAAAAGACTTAGTGAATGCGAAATTGCTAAGCAAAAAAGACTTAGTGAACATCAGGCAACGGAGTTTACGCGAAAACTTCAAATTATAGCGGAAGACACAGATGTTAACTCATTGGAAATGATGAGCTTTGCTCATATAGTTGCCCATGAAATAAAGATGAATATTTCGAAAATGCCTAATCAAAGTATAGAGATCACGCGAAATTCTATTCCTGATTTTCTTGTAAATACATTGAACGATCTCGAGCGAATTTTGAGCAATCACTATGGAGAAAAAATTTGCGCAAGTATAAAATTATGCAATACACAGAACACATTAAAAACATTTGCCCGGGGTCAAAACAATGTGACTTGCCGAGGAGGAATAAAGAAAGTCAGAATACAAAATACGAAACCAATTAAAATTGGCGATAATTATGCGTATGATACGATCCTGAAACGAAAATTCCAATATTTTGCGGAAGGTGATTTAATAAATCTTTCAGAAAAAGAAAAAGATGATGATAAATTCTTCTGCGAGTATGGGGATAAATGGAAGAGCCTTTTCCGTTCCAGTATCATTATTCCTATACGTTGCCAGATTCTTGCTAGACATTCTGAAGAATATAGGATGCTAGGGCTGATATGCATCGACTCTAAAATTGTCCAGCCGGAGTGGAATCGTAAAAAGGATAGTTATGCATATCATACAACGGCATTTGTTGCAGATGTATTGTACAGCTTGATTGAAAGTTATATAATTGCGCAACAGATGAGCAGAAGAGTCATAAGATGATTAGAGAATGTCGACCTTTTATGAAGAGAATGGAGGAGTTTTATGAAATATGAATTCGGACGAATATCAAAAGTACAGGGAACATTGGTTCAGCCTACGAAAGAAGATTCTTACGCAATGCCATCCAAAGTGGTAATGTGTCCGGTATTTATAGATCAAGAAGAAGAAAGGAGGTTCACAAAAAGAGCAAACAAATGTATGAAAATGGACAGTCGCCGTATAGCTAGGAAGACTTAATTGATATATTTCTGAGTTTGATAATGAAAAAAGGAGCACAAAATCATGGATGCTAATAAGTATTTTCAAATTCTTCATATGATTTCGGCAGGCGGTCAGAAAGTTTGTCGAAAGTTTTTAATCGAGAAAGGATTTTCAGAAGCAATGATTGATGCCTGTGCTGAAAATGGCTATATCATACAAATTGGAACGAATGATTTAGATGATCCGCTTTATATTATTACCGATGCCGGACGTGTAAAAAGAGATGAACGCGACCTGAAGTAACGCAATTAAAGAATAATTTTCATCAGCCGTGTGAACTGAACTCCAGAAGTTCATACGGCATATTCTTGAGCACAATATATAGTTTGTGACGGAAATAAAAACGAGGCGGAAATCAGTGGGCAATACACGCGCGCGCAAGCCCGGCGGTGGGCGGAAGCCATCAAAGCCAGAATACAGCGCAGCCAAGAACCTGGCACAGCAGATGAAAGCAGCTGCTGACCTTTATACGGACAAAATGAGCCTGCAAGCCATCGCAGACGCCCTGTCCCTCAACCCTATCAAGGTTCGGAAGCTGCTCATCACAGCAGGGGTCTATGAGTCGGACACGGCAAAACTCGTCCAGCAGACGTTCTGTTCTTTTAGAAGCACACAAAGTTATTCCGCTGCCGTCACCTCCACCATGGCTGCCTTGCAGTTATCCCGCCCCTCTGTGACCTCTTATCTGCCGTATGAGAAGGGCGTGTACTTCCCGGAGGAAGCTGAAGCGGCGAATATCAGTGCCGGGGCAGAGCGGCAGCGACACTACCGAGCTGTGGTTGCGC